>OJDV01000688.1_pt1 | contig 11308 bp, 10 predicted proteins | sample 1592911 | NCBI WGS metagenome assembly OJDV01 (sample SAMN05416860, study PRJEB24817) | seawater metagenome | isolation source: Sea water | place: Canada:Atlantic | collected 2013-11 | reverse complement strand
CTACACAGAGTAGATCGTCGGCAGCGTCAGATGTGTATAAGAGACAGTATTATAATAGATTAACAGGATAGCTGTAAGGATTTTTTAATGAGCGACAAAGATAGTCACAAAAATTGTATTTCCATCAATCACATCTGTTCATGTATTGAATTTTCTGGTTCAAATTGTGTTGATTTCTTAAACAATTTACTCATCAGTGATTTACCCTCCCTTTCTCTCAATAAATTTCATTACACCGCATTATGTAACCCAAAAGGCAGGATTATATCCAGTCTTTGGATTGCCATTAATGACAACGATAACTTAAAGCTCATTTGCCCTACAAATATGAAAGATGAGCTAATCAATTTTTTCAACATGAGAAAATTCAGACTAAAAATCAACATTATCCCCAATGATGATCAAATTCTTCTAGATACTAATGGTGTTGTAGACACCAACGTCAACAATAATAATCAAATTGAAAATGATAATAATTCAAAATTCTATCATATTATCATTGGTGTGAATTTTCCGTGGATTAATAAAGAAAATTCAGAAATGTTTATACCACAGCATGTAAATTTAGATCAGCATGAAGGTATCATGAGTTTTACCAAAGGTTGTTACCCAGGACAGGAAATTATCGCACGCATGAAATTTTTAGGAAAAATAAAGAAACGCATGGCAGTAATCAAAAATGACAATCAGGCTGAGTTATTAACAATGTTTAAAAGCCGAAATCAAGTGTCTCCAATCATAACGGATAATTCTGGAAATCACCTGGTACAAGTGATAAAGAAACTACCAGGATGATATTCATATCATTTATTCAAATAGATAATAGTTCCTACTGCTGATACAATTAGCAATACCAATGATGCAATTTTAATCCAACTGTATGGTCTTTCGCCTTTGACCTCACCAGTTTGACCATTAATAATAAACTGGAAAGTCTTTTTATTGTATAAAAATGCAGAAACCCACAAAGGCATCAGCATGAGTTTATAACCCACTCTGGTATACCGAGTATCTACTGAACTAATGCGTTGATGATCTCCACCAATGTCCCTCCTTACCAGTCTGCGGATAACTTTTTGCATGATACTTTTTCCATGCTCATATCCCCTTGGTAGCCCCACTTGGTAAAGTTCAGAGCGGTATCCACTGAGGTATTTGGGGTTGTATTTTTGAGATTTTTCTAAATCCCATTTTTGCATAGATGTGGTGAGTTTTTTCGATAACAACTCACTGGCTGGAACCAGTACATTATCAAATTCGTGACTCACATCCCCGCTGACAGGTCGCCATCTAATTTTTGTAACTACTCTTGTTTGTGTTTTACCATTGACTCTGACAGTAACAGTTGTGGTGTAGTTTGTGCCCCTCTGACCAGTATATTGACTGTATGTGTTCGCATCAAAACCCCAATATGGTATATAAGTGCCTTTGATTGGGTGTTTTCTTATCGCCAATCTTTTTAATGAGTTGGGAGCAAACCACAATCCACTAATCCATTTCCTAAATGAGTCATTGGCTTGTTCTTCCTTTATATCAAACGGCAAAACAGCATCTGGTTCTAACTGTCGCTGTAATCCCACTGGGACGACAATATTGCTGTCACAAAACGGACATTCATCAGCATGTACATTTTCAGCAAAATCAAAACCGGCACCACAAGTATCGCAACGCACATGATGACGGGTATCATTGGGTTCGCTTTGTAGCAAGTTTAAGACAGTGGATTCATAGGGAGTTGCATGAAATATATTGAATTTATTTATCTCAATGGGTTCAACAGAACCACAAGATTGACACACCAAAGAATTATGGCCAATCTCATGATCCATTTCAAATCCACACTGTTTACATTCAAACTGAAAGTGCTCAACAGGTTTTTTTTCTGAAAAATCTTGCTCAGGCATAAATTAGCTTGTAGGAATCGGCGGAGGACCACTGTTTAATAATGCAGCAATAACCCTAACATCTGATGCTGCTTGCCAATCTGACATTCCAGCTTTCCATACCAAAGTATCTGCAGTCATGTTGCCCTTATCAAGATTTTCCTGAATGGCGGCCAAGTTAAATGGACCTGCCTTCTTACCATCTACAACTATATAAAAATGTTCAACTTCTGGAACAGGTGGTGGAGCTTGCTGTCCTGATTGTGGTGCATCAGGCGCATTGTCTTTTGCCAATGCATTGCCGAATGATTGAGCCATAGCAAAACCCATACCCATTCCTATGCCTGCTCCTGCTCCGCCACCTTCATTTTTGGCAGCATCACGCATGGCCTGTGCAGCTTGATATTTTGTAAAATTATCTAAATTTCCTACAGCACCCATTGATGAGCGTTCGTCTAATGCTTTTTCAACTGCTTCTGGTAGTGAAACATTTTCGATTAAAAACTTGGTTAATAATAAACCATAAGCAGCAAACTCCGGATTAAGTTGCTCAGACAACAAATCTCCTAACTTATCATAATTACCTGCCAAATCCAGAATCGATAATTTTGATTCTGCCACAATATTGGCAAAGCCAGAAACCATTAAATTTCGCAGTTGATCAGATATTTCTTCAACAGTAAAATGTCCATCTGTACCAACTATTTCAGTCAACAATGTTTCTACATCGTTGATTTTAAAAGCATAACTACCAAATGCACGTAAGCGAACGGCACCAAACTCTGAATCTCTTACAATTAATGGATTGCGTAAACCCCATTTCATGTCTGTAAATTGAGTTGTGTTAAAGTAATAGACTTCGGCTTTAAATGGACTTTCAAACCCATGTACCCAACCTTGTAAAGTAGACAGAATTGGCATGTTGGCTGTTTCGAGTTTATACAAACCAGGCTCAAACACATCTGCAACTTGACCTTCATTGACCAATACAGCCACCTGACCTTCACGCACTGTTAGCATGGCACCATTTTTAATCTCATTACCATAACGTGGAAAACGGTAAACCAATGTATTACTTGTATCATCAGTCCATTCAATAATGTCTACAAGTTCAGCAAATAATTTGTCAAAAAATCCCATAAATAATCCTCAATATTGTGTGGTATCATTATACTGTGGATTCAGAATTTTTAAATAGTCAAAAAGTAATTATTTTAATCACAGAAACTTTAAGGTCACAATTCTGTCAATATAAATGCCAAACATCACAAACAATCATTGTATGACTATCTACACTTGACAATACGCATGCGTATGGTGAAAATGTAAGGCATACTAAATTTAATGGAAATCGAGAGCAATCATGATATTTAAACAAGCAAAAGTAGCCTTTATAGATGGCGTACGCACACCCTTTGCAAAATCCCCTGGTCCTTATGCAAAACTTCGTTCCTATGATTTGGGACGTGAAGCTTTGTTTGCGTTAAGAAAACGCAATCCAATATTAAATGACAATTGTGATCAAGTCACCATGGGCTGTGTTATTCATAATGCCGCTACCAGTAATGTTGCACGAGAAAGTTTAATAGGTGCAGGATATGATTTGGCAACGCCCGCTTCAACCGTGACACAAGCTTGTATTTCTGCTAATCGCGCCATTACCAATACAGTTGAGGCTATAGAAGCTGGTGTTATGAAAACAGCAGTTGCCGGTGGTGTTGAATCAACCAGTGATGCCCCAGTAAGAATATCAGATAATTTTAAAGCTGTACTAATGAAAGCACAACGTGCCAAAGGGTTTAAAGATTATTGGTCATTGTTTAAACAATTTAAATTTAAAGATTTAGTACCAGTAGCACCAGCCATTGCAGAATTCTCTACAGGCCAGACCATGGGGCAAGATGCCGATAGATTGGCAGCGCGATTTGGTGTTACCAGAATGGAACAAGATGAATTTGCCTTAAGATCACACCAAATGGCAACAAAAGCATGGGAGGATGGCAAATTTGATGATGAAGTTCAAGCCATCATCGCACCACCATCCTTTGCTCCGTTTGAACAAGACAACACTTTTTATGCCACTTCTACTATTCAAAAACTATCTGGTTTAAAGCCCGTTTTTGTTAAACCCAATGGTTCTGTGACTGCTGGTAATGCCTCTCCACTAACAGATGGAGCTTCAGCCTGTTTATTAATGGATGTAGATGAAGCCAAAAAACAGGGCTACACTCCAGAAGTTGTCATTTATGGATACAGTTATTCAGCACACAATCCTGATGGTGAATTATTATTGGGCCCTGCCTTTACCATACCAAAACTTTTAAATGAAGCAGGATTAAAAATTAGTGATGTTGATGTATTTGAAATACACGAAGCTTTTGCAGGCCAAGTTTTAGCCAACCTAAAAGCTTTACAAGACAAAGACTTTTGTGTGAATCACTTGGGTCTAAAAGGAGCGTTTGGTGAAATTCCAATGGACAAGATTAACACCCAAGGCGGATCATTAAGTCTTGGACATCCATTTGGAGCAACCGGTGGTCGATTACTCATTTCTGCTGCCAGAAGATTATCTGAAAGCGATGGAGAATATGCTTTAATTGCTGCTTGTGCTGCAGGTGGACAAGGAAGCAGTATTCTATTGAAAAAAATAAAATCTACAGCCAAGAAAGTCACTAAAAAAACAACAAAGAAAGTGGCGAAGAAAGTAGCAAAGAAAGTGACAAAAAAAGTAGCAAAGAAAGTCACAAAGAAAGCAAGTAAAAAAGTAACGAAAAAAACGAACAGTAAGGAGAAATAATAATGGCATATTTTACAATTAAAAAACAAGACGGTATTGCCATAGTCACACTCGACCAAGCCAATTCACCAGTCAATGTTTTGTCAGCAACAATGCTCAATGATTTTGAAAAATTAATGAACACTATTGAAGAAGACAAAGAAACGACAGCAGCGATTTTATACAGTGCAAAACCAGATTGTTGGGTTGCAGGTGCTGATATAAAGGAATTTATGCAAATGGAAAGCAGCGAAGAAGCAGGTAATTTGTCTCGTTCTGGTAACAAGCTATTGACCCGCCTTTCAAAATTAAGCAAACCCGTTATTGCTGCCATTAATGGTGCTACTTTAGGTGGTGGATTAGAGCTAGCAATGGCTTGTCATTACCGCATAGCCAGTACTGACAAAAAAACAGTATTTGGATTACCAGAAATAAAGCTCGGGCTTTTACCTGGTGGTGGTGGAACCCAAAGATCTGTCAAACTTGTCGGATTGCGAAATGGTCTAGATATGTTATTAACTGGAAAAAATGTCTATCCATTCAAAGCCAAAAAGATCGGATTAATTGATGAATTAATTCATAAAGAAGGCCTACTTGAAGCGGCTATCAAAGTAGCAAAAAATGGTTTTAAAAGAAAACCCCGCAAGAAGGGCATGCTTGATAAAGTCTTAGAAGGCACGCCATTTGGCAGAAATTTCGTCCTTAAAAAAGCCCGTGAAACAGTCACGCGTAAAACCAGAGGCAATTACCCATCACCGTTAAAAATTATTGATGCTGTGGAAATTGGCCTAGATAACGGATTGCAAGCTGGCCTCGAAGCAGAATCTGCTGGTTTTGCCTACTTACACGGTACCGAGGCCTGTAAAAATCTAATTGGTTTATTTCTTGCCATGCAAGACAATAAAAAACTCAATTCCAATGCTAAAACCCACCAGGTTGATAACATAGCCATGATTGGCGCAGGTTTTATGGGAGCAGGTATTACTGAAGTCTCTATAAAAGCAGGTTATGAAGTCACCCTAAAAGACATTAACCTTAAAGGTTTGGGTTCTGCCCTTAAAACCATCTGGTCTGACTTTGATAAACTGGTCAAAAGAAAAGCCATGGGTTATGTTGAACGTGATACTTTGATGTCAAAGATAACAACGACTGTTAATGATTCAGATTTGAAACATGCAGAGTTGGTAATCGAAGCCGTTTTTGAAGACACTGGATTAAAACAAAAAATATTATCTGGCGTTGAAAAAAATTGTTCAGCCAGTACTATCTTTGCAACCAATACATCCTCTCTTCCGATTGCTGATATTGCATCAAAAGCCAAGAAACCTGAAAATGTGATTGGTATGCATTATTTCTCACCTGTTCCAAAAATGCCATTACTTGAAATTATTGTAACTGATAAGACATCTGCACGGGCAAAAGCGATTGCAACCAATGTTGGGCTGGATCAAGGCAAAACTGTTGTTGTTGTAAAGGATGGCCCAGGATTTTATACCACAAGAATTTTATCTGCATTAACACATGAAGCCATTCAAGTATTAAAACTTGGCGCTTCAGTTGAATCCATTGACAGTGCCATGAAAGACTGGGGTTTTCCTGTCGGACCATTATCATTGCTCGATGAAGTGGGGATTGATGTGGCAGCCCACATTGCCCGAGGCAACTTGGGAGAAATGTTTAAAGACCGTGGTATCGAAGAAGATGATACGGTAGAAAAACTTTCAAATGCAAAATTGTTTGGACGTAAATCTTCTAAAGGTTTCTACCTCTATCCTAAAAAAGGCCGCAAAACTGTCAATAAAGATATTTATCAATATTTTGGTGGTGAGGAAAGAAAACAATTGGATAAAACTAAAATCCAAAACCAAATTGGATTAGCCATGGTTAATGAAGCTTTATTGTGTCATCAAGAAGGCATCATAAGCTCTGCTGCTGATGGCGATTTGGCAGCTATTTTAGGGCTTGGTTTCCCTCCATTTACTGGTGGTCCATTCAGTTATGTAAACGCACAAGGTGCTGATAGAATACTGGCGACTCTGAATGAGTTAAATGAAGAGTTTGGCGTGAGATTTACGCCTGCTAAACTCCTTGAAAAACATGCAAAATCTGGTAAGGATATAGTATAAATTAATTTGAAGCACAATATGTATCGAAAATACAAAGGCACCCATGTGGTGCCTTTTTTGTTTTTTACATGATAGTGTTAAGAAGTCTGTTTAATTGTATTAAATTTTCTATTTATCTAAGCCACCTTAATGCTATACTCAATTTTTAAATTCCATTTGTTTGTATATGTTTAAATATGTACTGTTGTTTATTTTTCCATCGATTATCTTTGCTCAAGATAGCAAGGATAATTTAGGTTCTGATTTAATAGAAAACAACGAAATAATTGAAGAAGAGATTCTACACAAATATGTTTCGCTTATAGACAATAAAGTGTATGACATAGAAATCATTGTATTTGCCTATCAACAAGAACTGCCCAATTATAAAACATTCACAAACAAAGAATGGTTTGATGATTCACAGTCCTTAGAGCTCAAACTTAAACCAGAAGACCTCAGTTTTATACAAGAGGATTTAGAATCTATTGAAACGACAGATGACACCACGGTTGATAACACCCAGCCTGTTTTAGTGGACAATAATCAAACAGAGTCAGACTACACAGTATCGATTGTCGATGAAACAGAAGAAAAATATGTATTGGCTTGGTTTGAACATGATCCTGAATTTTATCAACTCACTCCAATTTGGGAAAGACTGCTTCGCCAACCAAGCATTACTCCATTAATTCACAAAGCATGGAGACAGCCAGACACACCATTTGAGCAACCAACTTATGTAAAATTAAATAACTTCCCAGTCGAAGATCTCGATGAATCAATTGACGATGGTGTTAACGGTGAAAACAATGAGTCAACTTCAATAAATACAGATTATTTTACTAATTCTATTGATAACAATTTTGATAACGATGATTATTATCCTGAAGTTAACACTACAGAAAGTAGCAATAATCCTTATTCTGATTTAACAGTTTCTGGCATGGTTGCCTTATCCCAAGGCCGATTTATGCATTTTGGTCACAGTTTAAACCTGGTAAGACACTATACAGATGACAACAATGAATTGCGTACCATGGTGTTTTCTTTAACAGAAAGAAAACAACTAAAACCTGATGAGTTACATTATTATGATTCCCCCTGGTTTGGTAGCATTGTTAAAATTACAGAATACTTAGGTGAAGAAGAAAATGAAAACAGTGAAGACAATGAAAATAATGATTAAACCTTTTCAATATTTGACCTTAATTGGTTTATTTTTTATCCTTAATGCCTGTTCAAAAAACAGTCAAAAAGCCAATATAAAACCCGCAGAAACTCATAATAAATCATGGGTACTACTGCCTGAATATAGCTCAATATCAATCATAACTACTAAAAACAACAGTGTCTCAGAAGTCTCGAATTTCACTGCATTTTCTGGAAACATAAAACCTGATGGGCAACTATCAATCAGCATTGATTTAAATTCATTGGAAACCAATATTCCTATCCGCAATGAACGCATTCAAAAACATTTGTTTCAAACTGAGATTTACCAAACCGCAGACATACACACACAATTAAAACCCAATGATTTCAATGTTGGAATACATAATATTTCCTTCGATGTTGATTTGCATGGATTGTCTGCCTTATTAGAAGCAGAGTTTATGGTGTTTGAACAGTATGGCAATAAAGTGGTTACTCTACATAAGCCACTCATAATAACTGCTGGAACATTTGGTTTAGAAAATGGCATAACCACTTTGAGAAATATTGCCCGTCTAGATAGCATTAACCTTACAGTACCCGTTAATATTACTTTGACTTTTGAATCACAATAGTTGATTGATCAAAATCATTATATATACATCTTCATAACTTTTAATTGATATTTCTACCCAAATTCTTTAAATCACATTTCAAATAGTTAAAATACCCTTATTTTTATGGGATAGCTGATGAAAAACCAACAAAGAAAAGTTCCTGAACTGAATCAAATCGATTTAATCAAAGGCACAAACCTTGAAAAACAACGCTTCATTGATGACTTTTACAACGGCTTAGTTGAATATGGTTTTATCGTATTAAATCCATATGATTTTTCATTTGACTTGATTGATAACGCCTACGACAAATACAAAGAGTTTTTTGCTTTACCTTTGGCCACAAAAATGAAATATTTTGGAGATAATGGTGGGCAACGTGGTTATGTACCTCGATTGGTCGAACATGCAAAAAACAGTAAACACCCAGATTTAAAAGAGTTTTGGCACATTGGCAGAGAATTAGATAATGGCAATGCCTACAAAGGCACTCCAGATTATCCTAACAATATTTGGCCGGATGTTGATGTACCAGAATTCCAAAAAGTAGGTCTAGATGTTTATAATCAGTTGGATAAAGTAGCGACCAGCTTATTTCATTCATTGGCCCATTCTCTCAATGTTCCGCAAAACTTTTTTGAAGACATGATTAAGGATGGTAATTCAATATTACGTACGATTCATTATCCACCCTTAAAAGAATTTACAGAACAAGACTCAATCCGTGCAGGTGCCCACGAAGACATTAACTTGATTACATTGTTAGTTGGTGCCACTGACGGAGGATTAGAGCTATTAGATCGCGATGGACAATGGTTGTCAGTGCCTAGCTTACCTAATCAAATTGTGGTCGATTCTGGAGACATGTTATCAAGGATAACCAACAATGTCATTCCAGCCACAACCCACAGAGTGGTTAATCCAGATCACAGCACTTCAGAAAGGTACTCTATGCCTTTTTTCTGTCACCCGCATGCCAACGCCGAATTAAATTGTATTCCATCGTGTATTGGATCTGGAAAGAAATACGAAGACATTTTGGCCAAAGATTTCCTCATCCAAAGATTAATCGAAATAGGTGTACTAAAAGTACAGGGATAATTAATGAAATTAGCAGTGATTCACATCACTGCTAGATTTCAATAGTTGATTATTGCAATACCAATAGAGCAATATTTTTTGCATTCTCCATGTCCTGTTCTAAATCATCACCTATCATTGGTGAAATCGATAATTTCATATCACCAGATAAAACAACAAGGCTACCGCCACCAACTGCAGTCCAATAAGCTGAGTCGCCAACACCATCAATTTTAATGTTTTCATTGTTTTGACGCAATAATTTTTCCATCATAGAATTCGCAGCATTTCCAGCCACTTTCTTTTGTTCATCAGTCAGTCTTTTGGCCGCCATTTCTTTGGCTGAAGCAATTTGTCTTTGTAGCTGCTCTTCGGTTAATTTGGCTGGCATAAATTGTTCTGGACTGCCTTTATACTCTTCCAATCTAACTGAAAAATTATGTTCTAAGGCTCTTTTACGCATGGGAATTTTTTCTACTTTACCTTGCATTTGATCTATCGTATAAGTCATGAATTTTTCTTTACGTTCTGCAACATCAGCACGCTCCCAACTATAATTGCAGGTTACACTAGATGAACGTTTACTGGCATAGCCACTAGCATTGAAACTGATTTCTTTTGATGTATTGAATAATTTTTGTGTGGTGTCAGTTGAAACCAGATCACAAACTGAAGCTTTGTCCATGTATTTTGTCAACTTGGATGCCTTGAGTTTAACTTCTATTGGGCTACTAGATTCACCTGATGAACTTCTTGAGGATTCTTTGTCTCCACAGGAAATAAGAAACATTGATAATATTGAAACTGTTAATAATTTTTTCATAATTAATTGATTACGTTGATTGGGTTAACTAATAATACGCTTTTAGAGAATATATGGTGACATAATTGATTATTATATTATTCAATATGTTGATATTTAACAGAGCTTAATATCGAGTCCAGCTTGTTTAAAGCTTAAAATAATTTTATCTAATTGGGCATGGCACTCCAACTGGATGTCTTTAATTAATCCCATGGAATCTAGAATATATTTTTGAAAATTAATCACAAACATCAAAATCCCTTTGGGTATGTACCGCCCAATAATATAAATGGGTATTCTCTTGTTATCTTGTGTCACTAGGCTTATTACATGCCATTCATATTCATCAAGGACTGAACCCACTGATAGTACAAGTAATGCAGCACCACTGTTATCTATTTCATAGTAAAGGCCTTTTACATTTGAAAAATCTACGCCATCAATTTCGCCTTTTAGGCGTTTTAGAATAAATTTTCTTTTATCACTGTCTAATCGAATCAAACCAAAATCAGATAGAAATGAATGGTTATTTTCAAATTCAGAAAACTTCAACTTCCCTCTGAGAAAATTATTAGATAAAACTCTAATAACCAGAAACCCAACTAAAAATGTAAAAGAAAGAATCGTAAATAGTATCATAAAATTTTCTCTGTATAAGTCATTTTATTTTTCTAACAATATGACAAGTTTTTTATTATTACAATAATAATATATGTTATTTGAACAATTTGAAAGTGCCAAAAGTATTATTGGATTATTCTCAATTGATAGTCAAGGCAATTTTAGAGGAGAATAGAGATACATCTTTGAATAAACTGATGGATTTACTTTTTGATCTTTATCGAATCTGTCTCTTATACACATCTCCGAGCCCACGAGACAGGCAG
>OJDV01000687.1_pt1 | contig 11328 bp, 12 predicted proteins | sample 1592911 | NCBI WGS metagenome assembly OJDV01 (sample SAMN05416860, study PRJEB24817) | seawater metagenome | isolation source: Sea water | place: Canada:Atlantic | collected 2013-11 | reverse complement strand
CGAGATTTCTGCCTGTCTCGTGGGCTCGGAGATGTGTATAAGAGACAGCTTTTCATCAATGCAGTTCCTTCTTCAATTTGCTGAATGCTAGTTCCTTTGTCCATTGCGTCCAATACTTTTTGAGAACCACTTTCTGCCCCAATCCACACTTCTTCGCAACCAGATTCAGCTAAGCTTTTTACCGTATCATCTTTCACCAATAAGTCAGCTCTTGATTGAATTTTATAGCGAATTTGAATATTCTCATTTTTCAATATTGTATTGAACTCTTTAACCCAATTTGGTTTTAATCCGAAGATATCATCACAAAACCAGATATGGTCAAAGGAGAATAAACTTTGAATGAGTTTAATTTCTGATATAACATGTTCTGGCGAACGAGAATTGTATCGATTACCGTAAATGGGTTTTGCACACCAATTACACTTAAATGGGCAACCCCTTGTTGTCGCTAAATTGATGGAAAAATACCCATGAACAGACCAGGCTTTTTGGTAAGACTTAATGTCAATCAAGTCCCATGCCGGGAGAGGTAGTGCGCTCAAATTTGTCAAACTTGCTCTTGGGCTTGTTTTAATTCCCTTTCCTTTGCTTAAAAAGGCTATTCCTTTGCAAGCATTCCAGTTTTCTCCACTTTCAATTAACTCTAACAAAGTTTCATCTGCTTCACCTAACATAACGGCGTCAGCACCTTCTTGCAAATAGTCCTCAAAATGATCTGTTGAGTCGCTGCTAGAAACAAAAACTTTTATTCCTTGCTTTTTTGCCATTTGAATCATTTTGAATGCTGCATCTCGCATATTCGTTAGGCACATCTTTGTTAGGTAATTAAATCCGTCGTCATAAATAACTAAATAGTCAGGGTTTTGATCTAAATACGGTTTTATCTGGAACGAAGATTCTGAAAAATTGGTGTCAAATAGCGAAACAGCATGTCCTTTTTCTTTTAAATTGCTCGCGGCCTGAATAGTAGCCAATGGCGGGTAGGGCTTGCGCTGTTCCCATTGCTTCTTATCGAAGCGCAAAAAATAACTATGAGTAAATAGAACCTTCATTTTTCAAATTTAGTTGTTCCATTCGTTCTTGAAATGCGGATAAGACTTTAGTTTGGAAGTCGCTTGGATGATGTTTGGAGATTCCACGATAGGATCGCATTGTTAATTCAAATTTTTCTTTGTTGAAATAGTTAAATTTTGAAGCCCATCGTTTACAAGTCAATTTCATAAAAAAGAGGTCTAGCTTCTCTGCAAATAACCCTGTAATTGCAGTTTCGAGGATGCTTTTAAAAAAGGCCTCACCTTTAATTTCGTTCAACGGGATTTGATTGGTAGATGCGGGAAAAAAATTGCTTGTCCAATCGTTTTCCTTTTTTAGATGCTCAAAAAGTTCTACATTATAGATTGGCAGTAAATAAGAAACTTCAACCGCTGTGAATATATTTTTATCCACTATTTCTAAGTTATTTTCATCGACAAAGTAGTTTAAACAGAAATATTTACGAGAATTTAGCAAAAATATTTTTTTGAATAGAATCAATAACGTTCTGCAAATCCAAAGTCGATTTTTCGAGGTGATTATGAAATAATCAATATCCCCATCTTTATGCATAACCCCTTTTGATAAGGACCCAGAAATAGCTATTCCTTTTACAAATGGGAAAGACTTAATAATATTTGCATAGAACGGGAGTTTTTTAGTGTATAATTTTGCTCTATTTTCCTTCTCTATTCTTTGTAATACGAGGTCTTTTATGTTCGAGCTAATGGAAAAGTATTCGCTGCTATTATAACATAACTTCTTATCTGAATATTCCTGAAGCCGCTCTTCTGTCTCTTCAATTTTTGCCTGCTCGATTGAAAGCAGCTCTTGCTTAGTCAACGGATGATTAAAAATGTCGAAATAGGCAAGCGCTTCTAAAATGCGCTTTCCATTTGTAGAAGAATGCATGAGACAAAAGTAAGGGGAAAGTTTATTCGAATATTTTCAATATTAAGAACAAAGCAAACAAATATTGAGACAAAAGTGAAGAAAATTAAGCCTAATCAAGGAAAGTTTTCATTGTCCAATTCTGTCTATTTTAATTTCAACGAAGTGGTTGAAATGCCAAACGATTATTCTGCTTTAAATTAAATAGTTAAGAGTAAAGAAAGGAAACCATTTTTTGAAGGCTATACATACGATATCGGATCTAGTGAAAATATCATGAAATTAGCTAAATTGAGGACAGAATCAGCAGTTAAATATCTGGTTAAAAAAGGAATCAGTTTTAAAATAATCAAGCGAATCCCATTTGGGGAAGAACAACCTATTATGGATAATTATACGGTTGAAGGAAGAGCCAAAAACAGAAGAGTCGTCTACTTTTGTAACTAACAATAAGTTGTTGGTGAGTAATCATCCTGAATGCTATTTTTAATAAAGATTCGAGTAAATTTACAACACAAACGTCAAATTATGAAGAAGCTCGACTACTTTCTATTGTTATGTTTTCTAATTACAGGAAACGTATTGTTTGCCCAACTTATACTCCCACAGTTTAATAGTGTTGAGAAACAAACGACTTTTAGCAGCAACCAGGAAGAAGGCAACCCTTTTACTGTTAATAACGGTACTTCAATATTTTATAACAGATATTATTTCGAAGGTGATGGAGAAAACTCTGTACCTACTGGCCAAGAGATACGATATTCGACGCAAGGCAAGAAAGGTTGGATAAAGCCTTATCGCTTGCTGACAGAAGATGACTTACCTGGAGAAAATCTAATTGTTGGAACAAATAAGACAGGGACAAGAATTTACGTTTTCAACTCTCTTCCAGGTAAAGATACATTATATAGAAAGCTATATTACCTGAATAAAACGGAGAAGAAGTACGAATGGTCTGCTCCGACAGAAGCAATCATTCCTGGACTCGAGTTTGGGAATGACTTTCTTCAATTTTATGTTAACCCTGAAGAAACAGCATTTTTGATTAGCAAAACCCCGCAAGACAAAATAAGTGCGGTAGATATCTTTGTTAGTTTAAAAGATGAAAATGGGAATTGGGACTCAATCATTAATTTGGGAAGAACGATCAACTCCAATCGCATTGAGCTTGCCTCTTTCATAACAAACGATCTAAAGACCATCTATTTTTCATCTGACGGTCATGGAGGATATGGATCTTCTGACATCTTTGTGAGTATGCGACTAGATGAGTCTTGGCAGAAATGGACCAAGCCATTAAACTTAGGGGAGCCAATAAATTCAGTTGATTACGATGCTTCTTTTATGATGGCAAATGCAAACGAAATTTATTTTGCTTCAGACAGAGGAGCTCAGCTCAGCGATATTTACAAAGGAACCTTTACAGGAGAGGTTGTTTTGGCTAAAACGGACTCTTTGAAAGGGGTCTTTATTCACAACGGAAAAACGGTACAAGGGATAGTTCTTGTTGTAACAGATAGTAAAGGTTATAAAGTAGCTGAAGTAAAAACAGATGAAAAAGGGACTTTCAAGTTTGAAAAACTAAAAGGAGAGGATAATTATTTGGTGAAAATGGAGGAAGAAGATTCGGACTTTGTGGGTAGTAAAATCTACTTTTTGAATGAAGAGGAAAACAAAACGGACCGCTACGTTTATACAAAAGAGGGACTTTTTGTGAATTCAAAAGATCTTGAATCCTATGAAACAGTGCAAGGGGTGTTCAATTACAATTCGTTACCGGGCATTAATATTGGGTTGGTAATTGTAGATGAGAATGGGTTCCCATTGGATACGGTCTATACTGATGAAAATGGAAACTTTAGTTACTCAGTTCTTAAAATGGAAGGAGGGTTTACTGTTATTCCTTTAAACATGACGGAAGATGAATTTGTGAATGTTGACATGTATTTAATAGACGAAATTGGGAATAAACTTGAAACATTGAAACCGAACGAGTTTCATGCGTTGCAAAAGGAAGATGATACTTTAGTTGGAAAGAGCACCTTTTCAGAAGACTCTCTTGTAGAGGTTGATATTAAAGATAATTCTAATCGAAACAATAGTGCTCCTAATATTGTATATGGCGTCTATAAATACAAATCTCTTCCCGCAGAGCAATCGGGGTTAATCATGTTGGACCAAAACGGATTTCCAGTAGATACTATTTATACTTTCAATGAAGGAAACTTCAGTTATTCATTTCTTAGTTTGGAAGAAAGGTTTTCTATAGTTCCTTTAAACATGACAGAGGATGAGTTTATTAATACCGACATCTATTTGACCGATAAGGAAGGGAAGCGTTGGATAACGTTATTGCCTGGTCAGGTTTACTTTTTAGAACTGGATGGTAATATTCATGCATTTGCTGAAGACCATTCTAATCGCAACAGCAATGATTCTAATACTATAAATGGCGTCTATAATTATAAATCCCTTCCTGCCATTCAATCGGGCTTAATTATAATGGATCAAAAAGGATTTCCAGTAGATACAATTTATACTGATAAAGAAGGGCAATTCAGTTATTCATTTATTAGTTTAGTGGAAGGATTTTCTATAGTTCCTTTAAACATGACGGAAGAGGAGTTTATTAATACTGTCCTTTATTTGACTGATAAGGAAGGTCGACGTTGGATAACCTTGAAGCCTGATCAAGTTTACTTATTAGAATTAGATGGCGATAATCTTGAACTAATTGAATATAACTCTGACCTTGGAATAGATCTTGAAAATGCAAAAGGGTCTCAACAAGAAATAACTGCATGGAACTCTGGCTCCCCAGAAAGTAAAATCATTTATTTCGAATTTGAAGAAACAAAGCCTAAAAAAGGAGAGAGCAATAAATTGAGTATGCTGGTGAGTCTAGTTAAATTAGATAGAGGAGTAAAAATAATCTTGACTGGGCACACAGACGATTCAGGGGAAGAAACCGCGAATTATTCATACGGGCTTGCAAGGGCCGCCTATGTTAGAACATATTTAGTTTCTCAAGGGGTGCCTACAAAAAACATTGAAGTCATCTCAAAGGGAGAATTAGCTCCACAAGCAGACAATACAGTTCAAGAAGGAAGGATGAAGAACAGAAGAGTAGAAATAAGAGTTAAATAATTTATTTCTTGGTTTTTTCTGCTTGAGGATTAAATGCTAAGCAAAGGTCAATCCAATATACAAGGCCTTGTTCTAAATCATACCCTTCAGGTAGAATGAAAGCGAATCCTTTCATGGGTTTGCCCGTAAAATCCATTGGAACCACTCCTGGTTTGTGCTGATTTTGTCGATTCGCCTCTTCACCAATCCGGATCATTTAAATTGTCTGATTTTAGTTTTTTGCTGTAAGAAATCCCAAAACACATTTTTTCATCAACCATAAAGCATAAGCCTCCAAACATTTTCTTCTCAGAGAAAAAGACACTTTTCTCTTTTAATAGAACACGAATTCTATCTGCGGTATATTCATCATAGGCCATTAGCTTCGAAAGCTACGTTCGTATAAGCCAATCCAATCTTGAACCTCCATTTTTTGAATCAGCTCGGCTATCAATTCAAATGGAATGTCATTCATGCGTTTAAATCGAATGCAACTTTTTCCCATGTCTAATTTGTACTTCCCATGTTTTGGGTACTCGTTAACAAACCAATCATATAAATTTTTGTTAGCGTATAAACCCATATGATAAAGCGCTATGAAGCCTTTTTGGTTGGCTAAGTTCAAAAACGGAAGAGGAGTTTTTGGCTTACAATGGTATCCGTTAGGATAAATGGAATAAGGGACTTGCCAGCCGAGCATTTTGTACATAATACAAGCTTCAAAACCCTCAGGTAAGTTGTCTTCTATTGTTTTTAGCAATAACGCAAAAGCGGTCTTTCTCTCGTTAGGGATAGCATCTAAATAACTTTCTCGAGTAATATTGGGTGGCATGAACTTTAGAGTTTAAGGGAACTAAAGCTAGTAAAATTTTATAGCAAAAAAGCCAAAACGGCAAAAAACAGAAATTGGGCGAGGTATAGGTTAAAGGAGAAAGAGAAGGTGCCTTTTAATTTTAAAGAATGAAAAACAAAATGCATGCCAGCTCCAATAGTAAACCAACTCAAATAATTTTGAATAGGAGGAGGCCCAGTAAAAGCCCAGAAGTCAAAAAATGAGGCAAGTATCTCCATAGGTACGTCTAACAATACCATTAACGCACCACCAAAAAATGATTTCATCCAAATGTTGGAAAATAGACGATTGGCAATCGCAGCACCACAAAAAACAAGAACCGCCCAATTACAGCCAATTAATAGGGGGACTTCCATGAGTTTTGGGCCTAAATTATTTCCGTACAAATATTCACCAAAAGGAAAACCAGTAGCCACGCCAATTATTTCAGCAGTCATTCCGATGACAAAAAGCAATAAGAAGACTAGAATCTGCTTTTGATTTTTTATTGGAAAAACCCAAAACAATAATACTACCTGGAGTAGAAGATTTATTGGCGTTTTTTTAATGAACCAATCCTGAAAACCGAATGCAATACCGATAATGGCACTGATTTGAAAGAGCCACAATAACCCAATTGCGTAATGTTCTTTTTTAATCAAGAGTTGGTCAGGTACATACTTTGGTATTTCAATCATGCTTCAGGAATTAAATCCGCAACAATTTGACCCGATTTTAAACATAGCGGAATTCCTCCTCCGGGATGAACAGAGCCTCCACAAAAGTACAAGCCTTTAATTTGATTCGAAAAATTAGGATGCCGCAGAAATGCGGAGAACTTTGAATTACTTGCACTGCCATAAAGAGACCCTTGGTGTGAACTTGTTTTCAACTCTATTTTGACAGGGTCTAATACCTCTTCTGACTCAATTAGCTCATTCAAATTTATGTTCAGGCTTCTGCTCAGCTTTTCAATAATTTGTGTTTTCGCTTCTGCAACAAGCTGCTTCCAATTTTGCCCTTCATTTGTTGGGACATTTATCATCACGAACCAATTTTCACACTTTTGGGGAGCGTCATTTGAGTCAGCTTTTGAGCTAATATTTAGGTAAATCGTAGAGTCTTTTGATCGTTTTTTTTGGTTGAAAATTGCATCAAATTCTTCGCGATAGTTCTCACTGAAAAAGATATTGTGTAAGTCCAATTCCGGAAACGATTTTTTAACTCCCCAATAGAAAATAATGGCGGAACTTGATTTCTCTTGGCCCAATGTTTTTGTAGGAGCTTTTAACTTTGGTAAAAGAGAAGTGTAGGTATAAAAAGCATCAATACCTGAAACAACAATTTCTGCGTTGTAAAAGCCTTTTTCTGTGGTAACGCCAGTTATCTTACCTTTCGAATAATCTATTGATGTAGCTTTTTCGTTAAAGAAAAATTCTACTCCGTTGCGCTCACCTAAAGCGTGTAAGCTTTCTACAATGCTTCGCATTCCACCTTGAGGATAAAAGGTGCCGAATTGCATCTCCAAGGTTGGAATCATCGACATAATTCCAGGTGTTTTGTACGGCGAGGACCCATTGTAAGTGGCGAAACGATTGAAAAGCTGAATTAAATTTGGGTTCGAAAAGCTAGCTTCATTTACTTCGTTTAGGGTGGAGGGAATGTCCAATTTTCCCATTTTTAAAACAGACTTTGCCGCTTGTATCGAGGTATAAGTGCTAAATTTATGCAACGATTTTTCTAAGAAAAGGGAAGCCGTTAAATCATACTTTAAAGCGCTTTTAGCTAAGTAATCGGCAATTTTTTGTTTTGGCTCATTGAAGGTTTTTGCTGCATCTTCACAAAACTTTTCAGTTTGTGCATTTGAAGAAAACCGAGTTCCATCTTCCCAAAAATAATTGCAAACGATTGGTTGTTTTTGATAGTTGAAATGCTCTCTCGGGTTTTCATTGAAGAGCTTAAATAGTTCGTCAACAAAATGTGGCATTGTAAATAGCGAAGGGCCAGTATCCCACCGGTAACCCATACTCCGATGAACATCTAACTTCCCTCCAACTTTCTCATTGGCTTCAATAACTTTTACTTTGTGTCCTTTAGCCCTTAAACGTAAAGCTGAGGCTAAGCTCCCAATTCCTGAACCAATAACAATTACGTGTGACACAATTTACTTTTATAATGCTTCTATCTTTTTCAATATTACGTCTGCTTCCGCTTGTTTTGCATCGCTAGCTGTTCTATTTGATTTGGAAAGGTCAAAAGACTCCTTTAGCAACTTCATATATTGTAATTGAAGTTTATCTTTTTCTGATTTTTTCTTAAAAAGTCCGAACATAGTTTTCTTTTAAGAACAAACAAAAGAGGAATAGGTTTATTACCATTACTCCAAAACAATTCAATTTCTTATTCGGAGAGGGTTTCACTTAACTCTGTATTCTTTTTATCGAGAACGAATTTAATTCCAAATGAGATTAAAGACGCCTTTAATCCGGAGTCTCTTTCATATAAACTATACTTGAGATCGATACTTTTTAATCCATATTTCCAAATGTGCTTTTTAGCGAAAATGTCAGTATAACTAATCCCCAAACTATATTGAGTTGCATTATACTTCGACAAATCAAAGTCTGAGGTATAAAACTCATCTGTCGAAAGGTGTTTAGAGTAAGGCGCAAAATAGTTTGCAGCGCTTTGACTATAATAACGAAAGCCAGGATAGAAAGTAAATCCTTTCCCAACTTTTATTGGCAGATCAATACTTGCTGTGTGTGATGTTATTCCCCAATCGTCGTTGTAATACCTGTAGTAGGTTTTCAATACAATGAATTCGTTTATATAGTAATTCAATCGCCCTCCAACTGCTGTTTTAAGTCTTGAACCAGGTAGTCTTTCAATGTCATCTGCTAGCCTAAAATTGCCAATTTTAGAACTGTCTCTATCCGAGAAGTAAACCCTTTGAAAAGGAGTTGAAAGTAAACCTTCTTGATAAACGAAGTCAACCAATAACGCTCCTTGCATTCTTTTAGAAAGGATTTGAACCAAATTTATTCCAGTCGAATATGAATTCCTGCCTTTATTAGTAAAACCATTAAAAGTAGGAGAGTAATTAGCGCCTACTATTGGTCGATCAAATAGTTTGCTAACTCCTTGTGCATTTTGCCCATTTTTAAAAGGGCGTAATTCAGAAGGGTAAATTGCAGTCCAACTATCTATAAATAGATTGGCCTTAGCTGTAATTTCAGTATTTTTTTTATTAAACAAACGAGTGTACGTTCCTCCAATACCAACAGAGAAGTAATCATACTCCGAAGCTAATGAGGCTTTCGCACTCCATATTTTATTTCTATCATCTGAACTGTGACTGTAACTTCCATTTACATTTATCCATGTATCCGCACCAGAAGCCCCTGAGGTAGCTTGGAATGGGTCTGCAGGATCAGCACCATCGAAAGGATCCACATTTGATGAAGAAGCCGATGTATACGCAGAAATAGCAGCGTCAATGGTTAAAACATCATCTTCGTTTATAGGAATTGAAATAACAATAGTGGGAACAGCATCGGTTAATTCTTCAGTGCCAATTCCTCCGCTTACTGCAGCATTATTTCCTTCTTGAGAATAATAAGAAAACATAAAGTCAATTTCGCTTGACTCTAAAACTCGTTTCTTGTACACAATTGTACTGTCATTTTGAGCAGACGCAAACTGAACAAACAGCAGGAAAGCAATAGTAATTAGAGTTTTATTTTTCATTTTGTTTCTAATTACAACCGCAACCACCACCAGTTTTGCCACCATTGGCTCCCGAAGCGGCTTCTCGGTATGCTTGAAAATTCGTTTCGAAACGATCTATTTTTCTACTTGACAATTCCATGTCTGGGTCATTGAGGTTGACCTTTTGATATTCCTTCACCACAGTGCAAGAAGACAAGCAAGTGACTAGCACTAATAACAGGATTAAAGTCTTTTTCAATTTGATTTGATTTTGATGTTTTTGGTTTGATAAAGTTCGCCCTTTTCGTCAACAATTATACAATCAACACCAGGAATTTGCTCTATTCTGTTTAATCCGACATTAATTCCCATTACAAAAACGGAAGTAGCTAAAGCGTCTGCAAGTTCAGCTTTGGGAGCAAAAACAGTAACGCTTAAAATACCTGTTGCGGGATACCCTGTTCTTGGATCAATGATGTGTGAATATAGAACGCCATCAAAAACAATGTATTTTTCATAGTTGCCAGATGTAACAACTGCCCTGTTAATAATGGGCACCAAACCAAAAGCTTTAGTCTTATCTAAAGGATTAGTAATAGCAACTTCCCAAGGGTTTCCATTGGGTTTATTTCCCCAGGTATTCATATCCCCAGAGGCATTGATAATACCCCCTTTTACTCCGTTATATTGAAGGAGTTGTTTTGCTTTATCAGCAGCATAGCCCTTTCCAATTCCTCCAAAACCTATTTTCATTCCTTTCTTTTTCAGAAAGACTGTTGACGCTTCTTTATTAATTTCAATGTTCTTAAAATCAACCAATTCAACAGATTTTTGAATAGCAATTTCAGATGGCTTTTCTTGCATTGATCCGTCAAACATCCAGACTTTGTCCATAGAGGCATAAGTAATATCAAAAGCGCCATCTGTTAACTTAGAAAGACCAATGCTTCTTTCAATTAATTGCAATAACTCTGGTGCAACTTTTACCGGTTTAAGTCCTGCATTTAAATTAATTCTGGAGGTTTCGGACTCGCTATCCCAAGAGGAAATTAGGTTCTCAATTCTTGTGATTTCCGCTTCAGCAAGAAGTGTAAATTGATTAGCTTCCGCCTGAGAGTTAGCAACAACTGTAATTTCAAAGTTGCAGCCCATTAAAAACATTTTCTTTTTAAAAATTTCGTCAGCTTCAGCCTGAAATGAAAGAGTCAAAAAAACAAAAATTAGGAGTCGTAAAGTCATTAAAAAGCATCAATTTTTTTAATGTATGCTAGAGGAGTAATTTTTTCATAGCCTAATTTCCCTACCACTTTGCCAGTAGATGTTAAAACGACCACATGAGGAAAGAACCCTTGTTGATTGTATTTTTCAGCCAAAGCATCATTCTTCTCCTGTTGTCCCTCTGGTAGTCTATTGGCTTTTTTCTTTGGAAAATCTGCTAGCAACATCACATAGTTTTGAGTTGCATGCTTTTTAAAATCATCTGTACTCCAAATTTCTCTTTCCAATTTCATGCATGGTGCGCACCAATCAGACCCTTGAAAGACTAAAATTATTTTTTTGTTCTCCTTACTTGCTATTGATTTCGCTTCTTCAAGATCGGTTACCCAAGTTTGAGTAAATCCAAATATACTTAGTAACAGCAAGGAGGTGAGGCTGATAATTTTTTTCATACGGGTTAATTCTAGAGCTGTCTCTTATACACATCTGACGCTGCCGACGATCTACTCTGTGTA
>OJDV01000686.1_pt1 | contig 11348 bp, 6 predicted proteins | sample 1592911 | NCBI WGS metagenome assembly OJDV01 (sample SAMN05416860, study PRJEB24817) | seawater metagenome | isolation source: Sea water | place: Canada:Atlantic | collected 2013-11 | reverse complement strand
AAGCCAGCGTCCGCGGACGCCTGCCGCTGGATGTCGTCGAAGGTGGGCAGCTCCTCGGACGACGGCTCGTGCCATGCGCCTGGCTCGAGCGATTCCATCACGCTCACGCCCTCACCTCCGACCACCCTCGGGTAGCGCGCGCCGGGGATCGCGTCCGCCGCGCCCTCCACCACGATCGCGTGGCGCCAGCTCCGAGCCCCCTCGTAGATGTAGTCGATGTGGTCGGCGCGCGCGGCGAGCTCCCCGATCCTGCGGATGCGGACGTCGGTGGCGCGCGGATCGCGCATCCACTCGTCCTCGTGGTTGAGCACGCTGTAGCGCGCGTCGGAGGTCTCGAAGGCATAGAGCCCGGAGTTGGTCCAACCCATGGCGCGCTGCAACGTCAGGTGCAGGCCCGCCAGCGTCATCTCCGCGGGGACCTCCAGGCGCCTCCACACGCCCTCTCCCAGCACCTCTACGCGCAGCTCGTAGATCTTCACGCTCGCTCCTGTGGCTCCTCGGTGGGGTGACTTTATCACGCCTCGTCAGATCCAAAACCCGCCGCGTGCGTCTTCACCCAATGTCACGACGACCACGACACGTATCCACAGCCAAACCTCGGAAAGAATTCATGAATCGACGCCTCCTCTCGAGCCTCCTGTCCGCGATGCTCACGCTGCTCTTCTGCGCGGACGCCTCCGCCCAGTACAACAGGTCCGCTGGCCAGAGCGCCCCACAGACCGAGACGGTCCGGGTCATGAAAAAGAACGCGCAGACGGGCGCCGAGGAGTACAGAGACGTCGAGCGCAAGGTCTCCAAGGACCGCTACGGGAACGTCTCGGGCACGCAGCACGACCTCGCCGTCGACGGCGCCTTCGAGGGCCAGACCGTGGCCGTCATCCAGCTCTACGCGTTCCCCTTCGACAAGCCGCGCGAGGCGCTCAAGCGCAAGGGGTTCTCGGTCTACCGTTGGAGCGGCGCGCCGAGCGTCGAGGAGCTCCAGAAGGGGCTCCAGAAGGCCAACCAGCTCTGGATCATCTCGGACTCCACGCGCCAGCTCTCCGACGCGCACATCTCGGCCATCAAGAACTTCTACGAGGACGGCCACGGCGTCTACATCTGGGGCGACAACCAGCCCTACTACGCCGACGCGAACGCGGTCGCGCAGGCGCTCATCGGTGGCAGCATGCTCGGTGACACGATGGGCGACAAGCCCGTGGGGCTGCGCGAGAAGGACGGCACGCCGGGCCTCGTGCCCGACCACCTCCTCACCACCGGCCTCGAGCACATCTACGAGGGCATCACCATCGCCACCATCCAGCCGAACGCGAAGCTCAAGCCGCTCATCTACGGCTCGGCGAACAACCTCGTGACCGCGTACTACGAGGGCGAGGGCAAGCGCCTGATCCTCGATGGCGGGTTCACTCGCCTCTACAACAAGTGGGACACCGCCGGCACGGGGCGCTACGTCGTCAACGCCGCCGCGTGGCTGGCGAACTACGAGCGCTTCGGCGACGCGATCATCGCCAAGAAGCTGCGCAAGGACGACGCCGAGAAGAAGTGACGAGGCGCCAGACGCGATCTGCCTGTTGCGGCGCCTCCGAAGCGCTGCCACGATCGGCGCGTCTTCCTCTCGCGCGAGTCCGACCGTGCCCCTGTACTCCGAACAGCTCCTGGCGCTCTCCAGGGACGCGACCCACCGCGCGCCCCTCGACGCCCCCACGCACACCTCGCGCACGACCAACCCGCTGTGCGGTGACGACGTCGAGCTCTCACTGGTCGTGGGCGAGGGTCGCGTGGACGCAGTGTCCTTCGGCTCCAGGGCGTGCTCGATCTGCCAGGCATCGGCCGCGCTGATGTCCCGGCTCATCGAGGGAGCGCCGCTGGCCGCGCTCCCCGACCTGCGCGCCGCGCTCGAGCACACGCTCGCGCACGCCGACGACTCCGACCCCCGCTTCGCGCCCTTCTCGAACGTGTCCCGCTTCCCCAGCCGCCGCGCCTGCGCGCTGTTGCCGTGGCGCGCGCTCGAGGACGCCCTCCAGGCCTCGGACGTCACCGCGATCGACAGAGTCGTCCGCGCGTACCCGCTCTTCGAGAGGGCTCGCCTCTCGTTCGACTACGCGGGGCTCATCGCGCGGGCGCGCGCGCTCTCCGAGTCGGTCGACCGCGTGCGCTGGGACCCGCCGCTGACGTTCGCGGGGATGGTCGTGTTGGACGCCGAGCTCACCGAGAGTGAAGAGACCGCGGCGCTCATCGCGCGTTGCGTCGAACACGGCGCCGAGGCCTACGACGAGCAGATCTGGTGGGAGCTACGGCTGCGCCAGGCGAGGCTGGCCGAGGAGACGTCGGCCTCATCGGCGCAGCTCGCGCCGATGTTCGAGGCGCTCTACGAAGAGATCCCGAGGGACCGCTTCCCGTCGCACGCCGTCTGGGCGGCGTCGCTCGCGTCGCAGTCACAATGCGCGAACGACCCACAGCGCGCCCGCGAGCTCGCGCTGTGGGCGGTGGAGCGCGCCGAGGAGCTCGGCGGGTCGGCGCCGCTACAGCTCGCTTACCTCGCGCTCCACCGCCACCACATCCACGCCAGGCGCATCGCCGAGGCGAGGGCCGCGGCGCTCGAGGGGCTCTCTCACATGAGCCAGGGTTCCTCGCCCATGCCCATGATCATGATGATCGCCAGCCTCGGTTACGCCGAGCTCCACGCCGGCGACGCCGGCGCCGCGCGCGCGGCGTTCGCCTCGGCGCGCGACCTCTCCATCCACGCCGGCCAGGCGTTCGCGCGCACCAACTGCACGTACCTGCTCGCGCTGGCGCACGCGAGCACGCTCGGCTGGGTCCCCGCTCGCCTCCACCTCGAGCAGACGCTCGAGTGGAACCAGGCGTCGGGCAACGCCTGGAACATCCACCAGTGCAAGGCGTGGCTGGGTGCGTGCCTGGCCTGCCAGGGCTCGCTCGATCGGGGGCGGGCGCTCCTGGTCGAGGCGCTCGAGTTCTTCACAGAACACGGCGAGGAGGAGATGTGCCACACGATCGGCGCGCTCACGCTCATGACCGAGGTCGCCGAGCACGGCTGGGTCACGCCCGACGCGGCGAACCTCAAGTCCGCGTGGGCGCGCGCGATCGAGACCCCCGAGGGCGCTCGCGCGCAGCCCTCGTGGGGCACGCTCGAGCGCGCCCACGAGCGCGCCCTCGAGTCCGTCAACGCGCGCGCCGAGCGCGTCGTCATGCGTTGTGACACCGAGCGCGCGCGGGTGCGGCTCGAGGACGGCGACATCGTCGACCTCAGGCGAAGCCACACCGTCCGCGCGGTGCTCCATGTGCTCATCGACGAGCTCGAGGAGCGACCAGGCGAGCCGATCGAGGCGATGGACCTGTTCGAGCGCGCGTGGCCGGGGCAGCAGGTCGAGCCGCGCGCGGCGCTCATGCGCCTCTACGTCACGATCAACAAGCTCCGAAAGCTCGGGTTCGGGGACCTCATCGAGACGCTGAGCGAGGGCTACAGGTTGCGCCCCCACCTGCGCGTGGAGATCGTCGAGGACGACCTCTAATCACCTCTAAGCAGCCCCTCGCGGCGGCTGGACACATCATGAGGGCGCACCACGCCCCATGGAGTCCACGTGAAAGACGCGCCGCTCTCGCTCGACCTCCGCGCGCTCGCGCTGTCGCGCGCCGGGCTGGGCGCGCTCATGTTCGTCGACCTCGTCGGGCGCCTGGGCGACCTCGGCGCGCATTACACCGACGACGGCCTCATCCCGCGCGCAGCGCTCGAGCTCCCCTGGTACAGCGTCCATTCATGGGGAGGTGGCGCGCCCTGGGCTTCCTCCTGCCTCATCCTTCACGCCATCGCTGCCGCGACCTGGGCGCTGGGCTGGCGGACGCGCTGGACCGGCCTGGCCTGCCTCGTCCTGACGATCGGCCTCCACGCGCGCGCGCCCTGGGTCTTACACAGAGGCGACGCGGTGCTCCGGCTCGCGCTGTTCTGGAGCCTCCTCCTGCCGATGGGCGCGCGCTGGAGCCTCGACGCACGCGCGGGGCGAGGCGCGCCGGCCGGGTCCGACAGAGTCGAGGGGCTGGCGGCCTGGGGATGGACGCTCCAGCTCGCGCAGGTCTACCTCTGGAGCGTCGCCTACAAGCTCCACCCCGCCTGGACGCACGACGCCACCGCGGTCCACGAGGCGCTCTCGTTGGACGCGTACACGACCTCGCTCGGGCGATGGGTCCTCACGCACACGCCCCTCACCCGCGCGCTGACCTGGGGCACCCTCGCGATCGAGGCCGCCGCGCCGCTCCTCCTCTTCCTGCGCTCGCCGCGCGCGCGCGTGGCGTGCGTGGCCCTGTTCTTCGGACTCCACCTCGGCCTGATGACCACGATGCGCCTGGGCCTGTTCATGCCGATCATGTGCCTCGCCTGGGCGTCGATGCTCCCGTCGAGCGTGTTCGCGTCGGCGCGCGGTCGCGCACTGGCGAGCCCGCGACGGCCCGGGCTCCAGCTCACGATCATCACGGCCATCGCGCTCACGATCGCCTACAACGCAGAGGAGGTGCGCCGGTTCCGCGTCGCCCGCGACCTCCCCGCCACACACGTCCAGTTGCTCCCCGAGCCCGCCCGCGCGCTCGCCGCGGCGGTCGGCCTGAACCAGCGCTGGTCGATGTTCGCGCCGCGCCCCGCGCGACAGGACGCGTGGATACGCGTCGTCGACGCGCGCACCGGGGAGGATCTGCTCGGCGGCCTCTCACCCGGTGAGCGACCCCATGATCGTGGCGTCCTCCCACTGCGCTGGCGCCAACTCACCTCACGGATCACCGACCGCTGGGACTACGAACACGCCAAACATCTGCTCGTGTGGACCTGCCGTCGCCACCCGGAGGCCACGACGCTCACCGCCGAGGTCACGCTCGAGCACACCACACCAGCCGGCGAAGAAGACCTGCTCGAGCAGGCCCTCTTCGGCCAGGTCGACTGCGCCGAAACAGATGCGGTTGAGAGGAAATAAGCTCTGCTAAGCCGTGAACCTCCGACCTCTCCCGTCAAACTGTTCACAGACAAGAACACTGCATCGCTCATCAAGGAGTAACGCACATGAAGAAGATCTCGTTCGCCATGATGCTCGTCGTGACGCTCGCGTCGAGTCAAGCCATCGCCCAGTACAAGGTCCCGGGTCGCATGCCAGGCGTGACCTCCCAGGTCGACGAAGACTCGGCGTTCGCGAAGACCCTGAAGCGCGACGCGATCGTCAAGAAGGGGCGCATGTCCTCCTTCATGAACGTCAAGGTCGAGACGCGCGCGGGCATGACCAGCCTGCCCAAGCTCTCGAAGGCGCTGTTCAAGGAGCAGGACGACATGGCGACCAGCCTCAAGCGCGCACCCAAGGCGCTCTACGGCGCGATCCAGAGCGAGGAGGAGGTCTACGAGACCCGGCACACCTACGTCTTGCGCCGCACCATCACGCTCCCCGTGCGTGACCCCGCCGCCGCGAAGAAGGCCTCGCGCGCCTTCCGTGAGGAGTTCGGCGCGATGAGCGGGACGCTCGAGAAGAAGGACCTCACGCGCGCCCAGGTCAAGGAGCTCACGCGCATCAAGGGCCTGATCTCGAAGCTCCCGAAGGCACACCCCCTCAAGGCCGCCGCCGCCGGCAGCGACCAGGACCTGCTCGACGCGCTGACGCGCGGCGTCGGTGAGGTCTCGGTGAGCCACTCCTTCGTGATCCCCAAGGTCGCGCCCAGGCTCAGCAAGACCACGTACAAGCTCCCCAAGGTCACCGCGGGCGCCCCCGACTACTCCACGCTGAGCGAGGTCCCGCTGCCGCTCAAGCCCCTGGACCCGTCCAAGCTCCAGGCCAAGAAGATGAACGTCATCAACCGCAGCACGGGCGAGCACGAGTTCTCGGCGGACTTCCTCAACGGCTTCACCGTCGGCTACGACTTCCACTGGGAGAAGCGCTGGGACGTGAAATACGTCGGGTTCTTCCGGCTCACGGTCGGCGCACACGCCGGCTTCGGCATCCGCATCCCCATCCAGGTCAACGGCAAGATCAAGCCCGCGAACATCGTCCACCGCGACTTCAAGGACAAGAACGACCACTTCGACGTAGAGATGTCCGCCAAGACCTTCGACGCGCCCTCCGCCTACTACACCAAGGTCGGCGTGCCCTCGTACGAGATCTTCAACGGAAACGAGGCCTTCGCCTCCATGGGCGCAGGGTACGGTTACAAGCTCTACGTCTTCGGCGCCGACGTCATCTACCACAGGTACCAGGAGATCCAGATCGGCCCCAGGTTCGACTTCGCGCCCCTGCTCACGAGCTCCTACCAGAAGGTCGCCGAGTACTTCATCCCCGCCGCGCTCACGAAGACCGGCTTCAACCTCGGCGTGCTCAAGGGGTCCGTACGCATCGGGGCCAAGCTCGAGGCCAAGGGCAAGATCGAGGCGCGCTTCTCCTCGTTCTTCCGCAAACAGAACACGTCCAACAGGATGGTCACCTCGAGCGTGACCGGCACGCAGTGGCCCTCGTCCGAGCTGCCACCGTCGAGCGCGAGGACCTCACACGACTTCGCGTTCCAGAACCAGAACCAGAAGGTCCACTTCACCGCGCATCTGCCCAAGCAGACCCAACGCGGCGTCTATGAGTACGGGATCTTCCTCGAGCGGTTGGTCTACGCGTCCACGTGGGCGATGACCCCTGGGCTGCGCTTCGACCTCGACGTGGGCGTCGACGACTGGACGTTCGTCGACATCCAGAAGGACCTCTGGCTCGACGCGTTCCGCATCGACCTGGGCACGATCGACCTCGACACCCACGACGGCACCCCGTCGACGTACGAGCTCGACTCGGGCCGCAAACACTACCAGGAGCCCAAGCCCGAGGAGGGCGATCGCGCGTGACCTCTCCGCGAACACGGAGAAGGCGCGCCACCGAGAGGTGGCGCGCCTTCTCCGTGTCTGGGTCGCCGCGATCAGTCGTCGTGGCGCATCCGGCGACGCAGGACGCGCAACGTCTCGGCGGGCTGGCCGAAGACCTTGTGGACGCGGCGGTTCGTGTCGCGCATCTCGCTCACGAGGTTCTCGGCGATGGCGTCGACGAGGCGGTACGCCGCGGGGTGCTCCTCGTCGAAGAGCACGCGGAAGGCGTCGCGCTCGAGCTCGAGCACCTCGACGCGCTCGAGCGGAGAGCCCGAGCTCGTGTGCTCGAAGCCCGCCACGAGCGAGGACAAGGACAGGAGCGAGCCGGGCTCGGTGTACTGCTCGGAGCGGTGGCCGTCCGGGCGCACGGTGCGCGTGCGCTCCAGCCGACCAGAGAGAAGGAAGTAGGCCGCGTCGCCGGGATCTCCTTCGCTCCAGAGCGGCTCGCCGACGTTGAAGACGCGCCTGCTGCACTGGTCGAGGAGGGCATCGAGCTCGTCCTCACTCCAGCGGGAGAAGAACGAGTGTCGTCGGATGATCGCGCGTGCCTCGGACATGGGAGAAGCCCTCGTGCAGGTAAGAGGTATCGAGGGGACGGGTTAGACCTTGCGAAGCCGCGCGAGCATGTCGTGGACCTGGCTCGCGAAGAGCTCGATGTGCTGGGCGGGGTCGTCGAAGACCTCGTCGATGCGGCGCTCGCTCTGTCGACGGCGGCCGTCGACGGCCGCGGCGAGCGCGAGGATCACCTTGTAGGCGGCGGGCCGACGCTGGGCGCGCAGCTCGTCGAACGAGGAGCGCTCGAGGCGGTAGACGTCGCAGTCGGAGATCGCCTCGACGGTGGCCGAGCGTGGGCCGCCGTCGATGAGCGCGAGCTCGCCGACGATCGAGCCGGGCCCGAGCACCGCGAGCACGATGTCCTCACCAGACGGGGAGTCCGCGCGCACCTGAACCTCACCCGACTGGATGATGTAGAGCGCGTGCGCCTCGGCGCCCTGCTCGAAGAGCAGGTCGCCCGTCTGGATGGGTTGCTTGACCGCGGCCCCGACGATCTCGCGGATCTCTTCGGGGGAGAGATCGACGAACATGGGAGAGGCGCCGAAGAGGTTCTCACCGTCGAGCTTGAGGTTCTTCGGGAGGCGCAGCTCCTGGGTCGCGCGCCGCCAATCCTGGGGTGGAAGCTGTGGCCGATCTTCGACGAGCTCCCCGAGGTCCTCGGCGCCCTGCGACACCTCGTCGAGGCCGTGGGACTCGGGGAAGATGGGAGCGTCCTTGTTGTCGCCGTGCTCGCTCATGATCTGCTGCCATGGCCACAGAGTGGCGTCGGGGGAAAGGTGACTCGAGAGTACGTGCTTGCTCTCAATCTAGGTGCAGTGATGGCGCGCGCAAGCGCCATGCTCACTCGTGTGTGCCTGCGCGAGGGGGACGCTCGAAGCGGCGACGCAGGACCTCCGGGGGGACGAGCCCGCCGATGGAGTAGCCGGCGCCGACGTGCGGGTCGCCGAGTTGGCCGACCTCACGCTGGATGCTGTAGTCACGCCGCGCGATGGGGATGAAGAGCGCGTAGTCGCCGAGCTGGGAGGCGCACGCGTAAGCCTGCTTGAGCTCCTCGCGTGCCGCGGCGTAGTCACCGCGGGCAGACGAGACGTCGGAGCGGAAGAGCCAACAGACCGCGGGCGCCCGGACCAGGCGCATCTTCTTGCCCTGGCTGAGCAGCGTGGTGAACGCCTCGCCCTGGATGGCGAAGTCGTGCTCGAGGAGTTGGAAGTAGATCAGGTGCGCGCGGATCTGGAGCTCGACGTCCCGATCTCCGATCGCCTGCGCGTTGTCGGCGGCCTGGATGAGGATCGGGTACGCCTCCTCGGAGTCGCCCAGGTCGAAGTGGACGTAGGCGATGCGCACGAGCGCGTCGAGCTTGATGCGCGTGTGACCGATGCTCCCGGCGAGGTCGACCACGCGGTCGAGGTGATGGCGCGCGTCGACGGGCTGCTGGCACGCGAGGTACAGGTCGGCCAGGTAGAGCAACACCTCGGCGAGCTTGAAGGGCTCCTGGGCGGTCTCGGCGAGCGCGAGCGCCTCGAGGAGGTGCGCCTCGGCCTGGGTGAGGTTGCCCTGGGCTGCGAGCGCGCGCGCGAGCCCCAGGTGGGGCGAGCGCGGGAGCGCGACGCGCGCGGAGGCCGACTCGGCGATCGCGCGGGTGAAGTAATCGCGGGAGAGCTGGAACTGGGAGGACGCGTACGCCGCGTTCCCGAGCTCCTCGAGGCACAGCACGACCTCGGAGTCCCTGCGGAGCTTCTCGAAGAGCTCGAGCGACTCCACGAGGTGCTCGAGCGCGGGGACGAACGACGAGCGACGCGTGAGCGCCTGGCCCAGGTAGCGGTCGAGCCGGGCGATGAGGATCTCTTCCTTGAGCTTGCGGGCGTTGTCGAGCGCCTGACGAAGCAGGTCCTCGGCCAGGCCGGTGTGGCCCTGCATCAGCGCGCAGCGGCCCATCTCACCGGTCACCGCCACGAACGCGCGCGCGCTGCCGGCCGAGCGGAACGCCGCCTGCGCCTGCTCGTAGTAGCGCAACGCGTCGGCGAAGCGGTTCTGGTTCGCGCTCAGATCACCGAGCAGCTTGCACGCTCGCCCGAGCAGCGAGAAGTCGTCCTCGGCGGCCTCCGCGAGCACGCGCTTGAGCGCGTCCTCACCGGCGCCGTACTCGTGGAGTGCGCCGTGGATCTCACCCAGGCGCAGCCAGAGGCGGGGGCGCTCGACCTTGATCTTCTCGGCGACGCCGTCGCCGTCCAGGTCGGCCCTGTCCTCGGGGTTGAGGAAGTCGAGGAGCTGTTGGATCTGGAGGTAGTATTCACGGGCGGCGTCGAAGTCGAGCGCGCGGAAGGCGGCCATGCCCGCGTCGCGCAACAGGATCACGGCCGCGGTGAGCTGCTCGCTGGACACGAGATGGCTCACGATCATCTTGAGCTGCTCGCGGTTGGGCGAGGGGTAGAACTCCTGGAGCAGCGCGGCGAAGCCGGCGTAGAGCGCGACGGCGTCGGGGCGCTTGGCGAAGTCTTCCCGCAGCGACTCCGCGTAGGAGCGCTTGGTGAAGACGACGACCTCGCTGGTCTGGTGCAGGATGCCGAAGCGCTCGGCCTGATCCACGATCAGCGGCGCGACGCCCTGGAGCGGACCCTCGAGCATGTCCTCGAGGACCTTGCGCCAGAGGCCATGCGGGACCTCGTCGCCGACCTGGGCCATGAACCCGAGGACGCGGTCGAAGACCTCGTCCTCGCCCGAGTCTTCTTCAGAGACCTCGGCCTCGCCGAGCTCGTCGAGCAGGTCGGGCGTGAGGGCGCCCATGGCGCCGATGTCGATCCGGTTGGTCGCGAAGTCCTCGGTGTAGACTTCGGCGGAGCCGTCGCCGAAGTAGGACCCGCTGACCTCGGCGAGCTGGCGGTCGCGCTCCTCGGGCGGCGCGATCTCCTGGTCGCTCTTGGACTCGTCGCCCTCCTTGCGCTCGCCGGGGGGGACGAGCGAGAGCTGGATGCCGTGGGGAGGCGCGGCGGCGAGCAGGCGCTGTCCATAGCGGGCCAGGCCGGGGCGCCGCGTGAGCTCCTCGGGCGAGACCGTGACCACGATGAGGATCGGGAGCGGGTGCGCCTGGAGGTCGCGCACGAAGCGGTCGAGGAACGCCACGGTGAGCGTGTCGGCGCGCTCGAGGTTCTCCACGCCCCAGATCAGCGTGCGCCGCTCGGCGCGGTCGCGGAAGGGCTCGGCGATGCGCGCGAGGAACGTGTCGCGCATGCTCATCAGCGCGGTCAGCGGGCCCTGGTCGATCTCGCTCTCGGCGTCGAGCTCACCGAGCGCGTCGGGGCCCTCCTGGAGCGAGCCGACGATCCTCTTGAGCTCGTCGAAGCCCTTGTTCTCGAGGTCGACCCCCGCGGCGAGCGCGACGTCGGCCTCGAGCCCCGCGCCAGCGGGGATCTGGGCGCCGGCGGTCTGCCGATGGATGACGTCGGCGCGTGCCTTGGTGTTGATCTGGCGCAGGAACGCGCGCAGCAGGTTCGAACGCCCGGTGCCCTGCTGTCCGCGGATCACGACCACGCGCATGTGCCCGGTGGTCTCGACCTCGGTGAGCGCATCCTCGATGCGCTCGAGCTCCCAGCGGTACATCTCCTTGACCTGTGCGTCGCTCGAGACCGCGCTCGCGCGCCCCGAGGCCAGCGTCGCAGACTGGAGCGAGCGGCGCGCGAGAGGGCGCTCTGCCGGGTCCGCGTACGGCTCGAACACGTCGCCCATGAGCAGCTCGAGCATCTTCCCGGCGGACTGCACGCGCTTGCGCGGGTTCTTCTGCGTGAGGCGGGTGATGAGGCGGCTGAAGGGTGTCTTGTTCCAGGGGGCCGGGAGCGCGAGCGGCGGGTCGTTGACCTGCCGCAGCATCACGTCCATCGGGTTGTTGCAGTCCCAGTAGGCCTGTCTCTTATACACA
>OJDV01000685.1_pt1 | contig 11356 bp, 9 predicted proteins | sample 1592911 | NCBI WGS metagenome assembly OJDV01 (sample SAMN05416860, study PRJEB24817) | seawater metagenome | isolation source: Sea water | place: Canada:Atlantic | collected 2013-11 | reverse complement strand
ATAGATGGAAACCAAGAATTAAAAGAACCAATCAACTAGATTTATTAAACATTCAATTTGTAAGAAATTTAAATCCTGAAAACTATTATAATGTTTATACAAGCTCTTATAACAGTTTAAATGACATAGCCTTAGATTCAGATTATGAATTTGAAAATCCGGATAGTGAAAAACTTCAAATCCCAGAAGAAACTCAATCATTTATTTATCTTGCTTTAAATCAAGACAATGAGCTAAACTTAAGTCCAGAACAACAAGATGAGGTATTAAGTATTGCGGAAAGGCAAAATAGACTTTCAGAAAACAACTTGATATTTGCTATGAATTTTTCTTGGACAAGGGACACCCGTGAAAATATTAAAGACAATTCATTTTACAGAATTCGCTGGAAAGTTGAGTCTGCCGGATTAATTGTCAATGAAATTGCAAAAGCAGCAGGTGCTAAACAAGACACACTTGGCAGTTACCTTATTGGTGATGTTGCTTATTCTCAATACATAAAAGCTGAAGCAGAATATATTAAACATTGGGATTTAAACAATCAAACCAAATTAGCTTTCAGAAGTTTTATGGGAATCGCAATACCCTACGGAAATGCTAATAGTATTCCATTTACCAGAAGTTATTTTGCTGGTGGAGGAAATGACAATAGAGGTTGGCAAGCTTATGAATTAGGGCCTGGAAGCAGTGGAGGTGTTTTAGATTTTAACGAAGCCAATTTTAAAATTACATTAAATACTGAATATCGATTTAAGCTTTTTGGAGCATTTAATGGTGCCCTTTTTGTGGACGCCGGGAATATTTGGAACGCATTAGATAATATAATAGATCCTGCAAAAACTTTTACAAGTTTAGCAGACTTAGAAGATATCGCAGTTTCCTCTGGTTTTGGATTGCGTTACGATTTTGGTTTTTTTGTATTTAGATTGGATATCGGTTTTAAAACCTACGACCCTGCCTATCTAAAAGGAAATAGATGGTTTACTGACTATAATTTTGGGAATGCCGTTTATAATATTGGAATCAACTATCCATTTTAAACCATTAAATTTTATTATTTTTGTTGTCTAATTAAACTACTATGAGTCATTCTATAAAACCTGGTATTGCTACTGGAAAAGAAGTCCAAAAAATACATCAATATGCTAAAGATAAAGGATTTGCATTACCTGCTGTAAATGTAATAGGTTCAAGCAGTGTCAATACGGTATTGGAAACCGCAGCTGAATTAAACTCACCTGTTATCATACAGTTTTCTAACGGCGGAGCACATTTTAATGCAGGAAAAGGGCTTTCTAATGAAAACCAAAAAGCAGCTATCGCTGGTGGTGTTGCAGGTGCAAAACATGTTCATGAATTAGCTAAGGCTTATGGAGCAACTGTAATACTTCATACCGATCATTGTGCGAAAAAACTATTGCCTTGGATTGACGGATTATTAGATGCAGGAGAAGAACACTTTAAACAAACAGGAACCCCTCTTTACAGTTCTCATATGATTGACCTTTCTGAAGAACCTATCGAAGAAAACATTGAAATATGTAAAAACTATTTAGAGAGAATGTCTAAAATAGGCATGACTCTTGAAATTGAATTAGGGATCACAGGAGGTGAAGAAGACGGAGTTGACAATAGCGGCGTGGATTCATCAAAGCTATATACACAACCTGAAGAAGTTGCTTATGCCTATGAAGAATTAATGAAAGTAAGCGATCAATTTACTATCGCTGCAGCTTTCGGTAATGTACACGGAGTTTACAAGCCAGGTAATGTTGAATTAACTCCTATTATTTTAAAAAATTCACAAGAATTTGTTCAGAAAAAATACAACACTGGTGATAACCCAATCGATTTTGTGTTCCACGGAGGAAGTGGATCTACATTAGAAGAAATAAGAGAAGCAATTGGATATGGTGTTGTAAAAATGAATATAGATACCGATCTACAATTTGCCTTTAATGAAGGTATTCGTGACTATATGAACGACAATGTAGAATATCTTAGAACTCAAATTGGTAACCCAGATGGTGCCGATTTGCCTAATAAAAAATATTACGATCCAAGAAAATGGCTTCGTGAAGGTGAACTTACTTTCAAGAAAAGACTTATCCAAGCTTTTGAAGATCTTAACAACGTAAACACTTTATAAATTCATTTTTAGCATTTGTAAGTTGGCATTTGATTTTTATTTAAATACATTGCCCACTCTTTTGCAATATAAAAGAGCTATAAATTTCAAAAACCTCACACTATGAGTTGGTTTAAAAGAACAAAAAAAGGAATTCAAACACCTACAGAACAAAAAAAAGACGTCCCTAAAGGACTTTGGTATAAATCCCCAACAGGAAAAGTCGTAGATACAGAACAATTAGAAAAAAATTATTACGTAAGTCCTGAAGACGGTTATCATGTAAGAATAGGAAGTAATGAATATTTCGATATATTATTTGATGGTAAATTCAAAGAGTTAAATCCTAAATTAACTTCAAAGGATCCATTAAATTTTACGGATACTAAAAAATACACAGATCGATTAAAACAAGCTAAAGAAAAAACCAAACTTAATGATGCAGTTAGAACTGCAGTTGGAGAGTCTATGGGCAAGGACATTGTAATTGCTTGTATGGATTTTAGTTTTATTGGTGGTTCTATGGGAAGTGTTGTTGGAGAAAAAATTGCAAGAGCCGCTGGTTATGCAATTAACCAAAAGCTACCCTTTATGATTATTTCAAAAAGTGGTGGAGCAAGAATGATGGAAGCTGCCTTATCTTTAATGCAATTAGCTAAAACATCTGCTAAATTAGCTCAACTTGCCGAAGCAAAAATACCATACATTTCATTATGTACCGATCCAACAACAGGAGGAACAACTGCTTCTTTTGCTATGTTAGGAGACATCAATATTAGTGAACCAGGAGCATTAATTGCCTTTGCTGGACCACGTGTAGTTAGAGACACTACTGGTAAAGAATTACCTGAAGGATTTCAGACAGCAGAGTTTTTACAAGAACACGGCTTTCTAGATTTTATTACTCACAGAAAAGATTTAAAATCTAAAGTAAATCTTTATATCGATTTAATTTTAAATCGTCCACTTAGAGAAAATATAGCTTAAAAAAAATGCTGCTCAGCTCAAATGAGCAGCATTTTTTTTTACAATTATATTCATCTTACAAATAGATAACAATTTCATAATCGTTAACAGTAAGCAAAGCTTGATTATCACAAGTCCCATCTCCAAAATCAAGTAAACCTGTATAACCTTGTTGTTGTATTTCAACTTTTCCACTCACTAAATAAGGACACGAAAGTTTTCTGACCAATTTTTCAGTTACTAAACCTTCACGATGAAATCCATTAGTAAAAGTAGTGTCCCAATTTCCTGTTACATGAAACACGTTATCTTGCCAATTACCGCTTCCTACTCCTTCAACCCATTCTGCAATTCGCAAGCCTACTCTAGTAGCAGAAACATTGGTGTTTGGAAAACTCACTACAATAGTTTCATTAACTGTAGATTGCGGATTTCCATTATCATTAGCTATTTGTCTATATATTTCTCCTCCTCCTTCTACTCCATTATTATTGTAATAATAGTTTTCAAAAGAATAATTAATCGTTCTGGTTCCACCTATTATGGCTCCATAATCTAATATGATTTTTCCAGAAACAATACTTCCATTGTTCAGTTCACAAGATTCTCCAAAATCAATAACAATGGTTCCTTCATCTCCATTAGTTGTGATGGTAATGGTCGTGCAATCTGAAAATAAAGAAAAATTATTAGCTCTCGCTAATCCTGCGTTTTCTTCAAAAGCCTGTTCCATAATATTAAGAGTACCTTCTATGGTATTATCTGCATTTGCAGCTCTTGTACTTTCTGCTTCCGAAAAGTCTTGTAAATCGTTGTCTGTTTCTTCTACTTTACAACTTGTAATAAAAAGTAAACATAAAGAACACAGTATCACTTTGTGGGCGATGGTTTTCATAAGTATAAAATTTAAAGTTAGGTAGTTGTGTTTCAGATTTAAATAACGCTATTGATTATCGGTTTATTATATAAAATATTATTTACTAAAGTGTTAGGGCTTTTATAACGAAGAAGATTTAATCTTTATCTATTAAAATAAAGTAAAAATTCTTTTAGGTATATTATAGAAAAGCAATATCTTTGCCGCCTGATTATCATAGCGGTAATCTGTACATAAAAATCATTTAAAATAATATTGGCATGTATTTATCACCTGAAGAAAAAGGAAAAATTTTCAAAAAACACGGTAAGTCTGAAAAAGACTCTGGATCTGCTGAAGGGCAAATCGCATTGTTTACCTACCGTATCGAGCATTTAACACAACACCTAAGAAAAAATCACAAGGACTACAACACTGAACGTTCTTTGGTTATGTTAGTAGGTAAAAGACGATCTCTTTTAAATTATCTTATGAAAAAAGATATTATGAGATATCGTGCAATTGTTAAAGAATTGAGTTTACGTAAGTAATATTAAAGGGAGCCTTGCGCTCCCTTTTTGTTTTCTTGATTTATCAAGAACCTCTTATTAAAGAGAAATTTTATTAAAAAGTACTTGTAAAAGTACACTTAGAAAAGCTACCAGTAGGTTTTTCATTGGTCAACTACACACAACACAACAACTGTATTCGCAAAAGCGAATATTGACCATTGTTAACGGCTCTACTTTTTGTAGAGCACAATTAAAAATTATGATTCCAAAAGTATTTAAAGAGGTCATAGACCTAGGGGACGGTAGAGAAATTACTATCGAAACTGGAAAATTAGCAAAACAAGCTCATGGTAGCGTTGTAGTGCAATCGGGAAAATGTATGTTATTATGTACAGTAGTTTCCAATTACGAACAAAAAGATCTTGGTTTTCTACCATTAACAGTAGATTACAGAGAAAAATTTGCTGCTGCAGGTCGTTACCCTGGAGGTTTCTTTAAGAGAGAAGCAAGACCAAGTGACGGTGAAGTATTAACGATGCGTTTAGTGGATCGTGTATTACGTCCATTATTCCCAAAAGATTATACTGCAGAAACACAAGTGATGATTCAATTAATGTCTCATGACGATGATGTTATGCCAGATGCAATGGCAGGATTAGCTGCTTCTGCTGCTATTCAATTATCAGATTTTCCATTCGAATGCGCTATCTCTGAAGCAAGAGTTGGTCGTGTAAATGGTGAATTTGTAATCAACCCAACACGTGCTCAATTAGCAGAATCTGATTTAGATATGATGATTGGTGCTTCTGCAGATTCAGTAATGATGGTAGAAGGTGAAATGGATGAGATTTCTGAAGACGAAATGGCGGATGCTATTAAGTTTGCTCACGAAGCGATTAAAGTACAATGTGCTGCTCAATTAAGATTAGCAGAAGCATTTGGAAAGAAAGAAGTTCGTGAATATGAAGGAGAAAGAGTAGAAGAAGATTTAATGAAGAAAGTTCATGACATGGCTTATGATAAAGTGTATGCAATTGCAAATGCTGGATCTGCTAAACATGAAAGAACTGCTGCATTTAAACAAATAAAAGAAGATATTAAAGCGACGTTTTCTGAAGAAGAATTGGCAGATTACGGTGGTTTAGTTTCTGATTATTATCGCAAAGCGGAAAAAGCTGCGATTAGAGATTTAACCTTAAATGAAGGTTTGCGTTTAGATGGTCGTAAGACTGACGAGATTAGACCAATCTGGTGTGAAGTAGATTATTTACCATCTACTCACGGTTCTTCAATTTTTACCCGTGGGGAAACTCAAGCTTTAGCTACGGTAACTTTAGGAACTTCTAGAGATGCAAACAAAATAGACATGCCATCTTATGAAGGTGAAGAGAATTTCTATTTACATTATAACTTCCCTCCTTTTTGTACAGGTGAAGCAAGACCAATTCGTGGAACCTCTCGTAGAGAAGTTGGACATGGTAACTTAGCACAACGTGCATTAAAAGGAATGATTCCTGCAGACTGTCCTTATACAGTGAGAGTCGTATCTGAAGTATTAGAATCTAACGGTTCTTCTTCAATGGCTACAGTTTGTTCTGGTACTATGGCATTAATGGATGCAGGTGTACAAATGAAAAAGCCAGTTTCTGGTATTGCAATGGGATTAATTTCTGATGCAGAATCTGGAAACTATGCTGTATTATCTGATATTTTAGGTGATGAAGATCACTTAGGAGATATGGATTTTAAAGTGACTGGTACTGCAGATGGTATCACAGCTTGTCAAATGGATATTAAAGTAAAAGGATTGTCTTATGATGTACTAGAATCAGCATTGGCTCAGGCTCGTGATGGTCGATTACACATCTTAGAGAAATTAACAGATACTATTGCTACACCAAATGCAGATGTTAAAGATCACGCACCTACCATGGTAACAAGACGTGTTCCTAACGAATTTATCGGTGCCTTAATTGGACCTGGTGGAAAAGTGATTCAAGAAATGCAAAAAGAAACTGAGACTACTATCGTTATTAACGAGGATCCAGTTACTGAAGAAGGTATCGTTGAAATTTTAGGTGTTGGAAGAGAAGGTATTGATGCTGTTATGGCAAAAATTGATTCTATATTATTTAAGCCTGAAGTGGATAGTGTATATGAAGTAAAAGTAATCAAGATGTTAGATTTTGGTGCTGTTGTAGAATATATGGATGCTCCAGGAAACGAGGTTTTATTACACGTTTCTGAATTGGCATGGGAACGTACTGAAAATGTTTCTGATGTAGTTAATATGGGAGATGTTTTCGATGTAAAATATTTCGGTATTGACAAACGTACTCGTAAAGAAAAAGTTTCGCGTAAAGCAATTCTTCCAAAGCCAGAAGGATTTGTTGAACGTCCACCCCGTGAGCGTAACGACAGAAACGACCGAGGTAGAGATAATAGAAGTAGAGATAACAATAGAAGAAGAGACTAGTTAAAAGCCTCTAAACTATAATACAACCTTCTCCATATTAATTTATGGAGAAGGTTTTTTTTTACCTTATAATCAAGATCTAAGCTCCTAAAATACATATCAATATTTATAAATCAAGACTACAACATATTGCAATTCACTTATTTCCTTACAGAAAAAAGACTAGGAGTTCATTTATTTGGTGGAGTTAGTGGATATTTTTTACTTGACAACACTTTAGTTGCCGAAAACAATTCAGGGGAAGAATTAACAATTGGAAGCTCTAATAATCTTTCAGAAATTAGTCTTAGTTTAAATGCTGGAGTTGGTGCTTATTATAATATTTCAAAAATAATTACAGTCGAAATAAACCCATCTTTTAAAGACTTATACAATCCCTCAAATACTCCAAGTACAAAAGGCAGCGTTTTATTATATGGAATTTATGCAGGTATAAGACTAAATTAAACTCCTAACAGAGATTATTTTAAAAATAATCACAACCTTTTGTAACTTTTTGCATCTCTATTACGTATAACACAGTAGGCAAGAAAAATAGTTAAACTAAATATACTAGATGAGACAACTTAAAATTACCAAGCAGGTTACCAATCGTGAAACTGCATCCCTAGATAAATATCTACAAGAAATAGGAAAAGTTGACTTAATTACCGCAGACGAAGAAGTTGAATTAGCACAGCGAATTAAAGCAGGAGATCAAATTGCTTTAGAGAAGTTGACAAAGGCTAATTTACGTTTTGTTGTATCGGTAGCTAAGCAATACCAAAACCAAGGTTTAACACTTCCTGATCTTATTAATGAAGGAAATCTAGGTCTTATTAAAGCAGCACAACGTTTTGATGAAACTCGTGGGTTTAAGTTTATATCATATGCTGTATGGTGGATTCGTCAATCTATCCTACAAGCATTAGCTGAACAATCTCGTATTGTACGTCTACCTTTAAATAAAATTGGTAGTATTAATAAAATTAATAAGATGTTTGCTTATTTAGAGCAAGCTCATGAACGTCCACCTTCTGCAGAGGAAATTGCAAAAGAGTTGGATATGACGATTAATGATGTAAAGGAGTCTATGAAAAACTCTGGACGTCACGTATCTATGGATGCACCTTTAGTTGAAGGGGAAGACTCGAACCTATACGATGTATTGCGTAGTGGTGAGTCTCCAAATCCAGATCGTGCCCTTTTACACGAATCTTTGCGTACAGAAATTGAAAGAGCTTTAGAAACATTAACTCCTCGTGAGGCAGATGTGGTTCGTTTATACTTTGGACTAGGAGATCAACATCCAATGACTTTGGAAGAAATAGGTGAAACATTTGATCTTACTCGTGAACGTGTAAGACAAATTAAAGAAAAAGCTATTAGAAGATTAAAGCACACAACAAGATCTAAAATCTTGAAAACATATTTGGGATAAACCCCTAACGGCAACTTACAGTATATCTCGTGAGAACGAGAATCTCATACTGTTCGTTTTTTGATTGATGAATGACCTCCGGCTGATTACCGGAGGTTTTTTCATTTAGACATTTTATTATTTAAATGAATTATATTAATATTTGGAATACAAAATCTCAATATAATTATTAGTACTTTTGCCTTTCATAATTTTATGCTTTAAAAAATAATCTCCTAAAGAAACATCATGAGTAAAACACTAATTGCCCCATCTATTTTAGCAGCCGATTTTGGAAATTTACAACGTGATGTAGAAATGGTAAACCAAAGTGATGCCCATTGGTTTCATTTAGATGTAATGGACGGCGTTTTTGTTCCTAATATTTCTTTTGGAATGCCTATTATTAAAAGCATAGCGAAACATGCTACCAAAACATTAGATGCTCATTTAATGATCATTGATCCCGATCGTTACATTAAAACTTTCGCCAACTTAGGAGTAGACTATTTAACAGTACATTATGAAGCTTGCACTCACTTACACAGAACACTTCAAGCCATAAAAGCTGAAGGAATGAAAGCTGGTGTTGCTTTAAATCCACATACAAACGTATCCGTATTAGAAGATACCATTCAAGATATAGACCTTGTTTTAATTATGAGTGTTAATCCAGGATTTGGAGGTCAAAGTTTTATTGAAAACACCTATTCTAAGGTTGAAAAACTAAAGGAAATGATTACCAAAAAGAATGCTTCAACGCTTATTCAAATAGATGGTGGAGTAACCAATAAAAACGCGAAACAATTAGCAAATTCTGGAGCAGATGTATTGGTAGCGGGTAGCTATATTTTTAGATCTGAAAATCCTAAAGAAACTATTGAAGACTTAAATGATCTTTTAAAATAAGATTCCTACCTATAAATACTTCTTATTATAATTACAATTTTTATAAATTAGTTGAATACTTAAGTAAATTCAATCCTCATTAGTGAATTTAAACATCAAGCATTCTAACCTAAGAGCAATTGTACTCTCCTTTTCATTAAAGATCAAATAATAGCACCCGAAATTTATAAATCCCTAGAGCTACATTATAAAAAGTGACTCTTTTTCTAATTGTTTTATGCATATTTGGTTTCAGAAATCAATTAAATCGAACAGTTATGAAAAACTTAAAACTAATAATAACATTCAGTATCATTTTAAGTACATTTAATCTCTCTGCACAAAACTTTGAAGTATGGGTAAGTGATGCAGGAGGTTTTAGTAATCCCCCTTGGTTTATTTTTAAAGCAGATGTAAATGGAGATAATCTAGAGGAGATTATGGATCAATCCGACAATATTGAATGGCCAGAAGATATTTTCTTTTTAGAAGATGAAAATGCTGTATTAATTTCAAACCTTTCATCGAATGGCAACATTTCAAAACACCATATAGATACTGGAAATTTTATTGAAATATTTGCAACTATTTCTGGGGGACCAACTCGAATGAAACTTGGAGCAGATGGACTGCTTTATGTATTACAATGGAGCAATACTACAAACAAAGTTTTGCGCTATCAATTAGATGGAACTTTTGTAGATGAATTTACCAGTATAGGGGTTTCGCAAAGTATTGGTATGGATTGGGATGCAGATGGAAACTTATACGTATCCTCTTATGGAGGATCTTTTGTCCAAAAATTTGATCCAAATGGAAACGATTTAGGTCCATTTATTAGCACTGGCTTATCAGGCCCCACAAATATATTTTTTGATAAAAGTGGTAGTGGAGACCTCATTGTTTTTAATTGGAGTAGTGGTGTAATCAAACGATATGATAATAATGGAAACTTTGTTGAAGATTTGATAACGGGGGTTGGTCATTGTGAAGGAGTAGATTTTCTCCCTAATGGAGACATCTTAATTGGTGCAGGTACTGCAGGGTCTATCAAAAGATATGATAACGATTTTAATTTTATTGAAGATTTTATTCCAGCAGGGACTTTTATAACTCCAAATGCTATCACAATCCGAGATTTAACACTTGCAAATACGGATAATGAACTAGATGAAAATTTTATCACTCCAACAATCGGAAAACGGTTTTCTGTTATCACAAATCAAATAGATAAAATTAACTCAATAACAATCTATTCAATTACCGGTAAATTAATTGATGAAATTAATATTTCTAAAACACCTTTTTGGGATGCAAATCAATATGAAAATGGTGTCTATTTTATTAAAGCAATTTTAGATAATGGTAAAAGTACAACACAAAAAGTGCTGGTAAAAAAATAAATATTCATTCATTAATCAATAAAAAGGGTGGTTACAATTTGCATCAAACCCTTTTTTTAATATCCCACAAAATTAAAGTTTAATATCTTTTTGGTATATTCATAAAGGTCTGGAAAGAGGGCTTTAAATTCCTCTGGAGATTCAAAAAAGTATTCGGTAATTACCGCCATAAATTCATATTGATTGGTAAAAGCGTATTCTCTAAAATACTTTGTATCAATTAATTTATCTTTAATTTCTGGTTTTGTTAATTGTTTTAAAATATTCTGAAATTGTCTTGCAAACCTATCCGAATCACTATCACTTCCCTGTTTCGATTCTAAATGCATCGCATGCATATATTCATGAATTCCTAAATTTCTATTGTCATTTGTAATTTGATATCCGTTTTCAAAATCCTTCCAAGATATTACCAATGCCTTATTTCTAGGATTAAACTCTCCTTTGTGATAATCATCGTTTATAGCACTATAAAACTCTTCGGGATAGATTAATATAAAATCGATGAGCCTAAAATTATAATTCTTTCTTCCAAAACTAATCATGCATCCCATTGCAGAAACGAGAATTTTCATTCTCTCAGTTACTTGTAGATTTTCTCTTCCAACAAATTCTTTTTCAGAAACAAAGGAAGCAACTCTATGTTCAAACTGCCTTTTATGCTTTGATGAGAGTTGATTCTGTCTCTTATACACATCTCCGAGCCCACGAGACAGGCAGAAATCTCG
>OJDV01000682.1_pt1 | contig 11375 bp, 9 predicted proteins | sample 1592911 | NCBI WGS metagenome assembly OJDV01 (sample SAMN05416860, study PRJEB24817) | seawater metagenome | isolation source: Sea water | place: Canada:Atlantic | collected 2013-11 | reverse complement strand
GATCTACACAGAGTAGATCGTCGGCAGCGTCAGATGTGTATAAGAGACAGGCCCCTGGAACGCGAGCGTCGCCGGGTGAATCTTGCGCGCCCTATCCCTGGGCGCGGCGTCGGCGACAACGTCTCGCAGCGCCGCGGTCGTGTCCAGTTTTCCCTCAGCGCGCGCGGCGAGGATCGCCCGGGCGATGCGGTTCGCGCCCTTGACCTCGCCGTAGACGCGGAGCGCGTAGGCGACGTCGCGCTCGGACGCCTCGTCGAGCCACTCACCGAGCGTGACGCCGTCCGGGCCCATGCGCATGTCGAGGGGACCTCCCTCGCGGAAGCTGAAGCCGCGGCTGGAGTCGTCGAGCTGGTGGGAGCTCACGCCGGCGTCGATGAGCCAGCCGTCCACGCGGCCGAGCCCCAGGCGCTCGAGCACCGACTCGGCCTCCGAGTAGTTCGCGCGCACGGGCACGAAGCGCTCGCCGAAGCGCGCGAGCCTGGCGCTGGCCTCGGCGATGGCGTCCGGGTCGCGGTCGAGGCCGACGACGACCCCGTCGGGACCGCACGCGTCGAGCAAGGCCTCGGAGTGCCCTCCTCCGCCGAGCGTTCCGTCGAGGTAGAGCCCACCGGGCGACACCTCGAGCCACTCGAGCACCTCATCGACCATGATCGGTGCGTGGTATGTCGAGTCGTACGACCCTGGCGCGCGCTCACTCACATTGTTCTCCATGGTCCACACGAACGAAAGCGTCGTGGGATCAGACCCACGACGCCCATCGGTTTCTTCGAACTCATCTCGCTAGAGAGATGAGGAATGTGCCCATCCATGGGCATCCAAGAGCACCTCGACGACCCTCGTGAACCTTCTTCCCTGAAGACGTTTCCTCTCCGGTTCATCATGAACCTCCGCGTGACACGTACGCGGCTCCTCATCCTTGAGGCTCCGGGCGCAGGGCCGCAAGCGACCACCGCACCAGAAGAATCCATGCACCGCCCGAAGGCGCCGCACGAGTTGGACATGAGACCTCACCCTGCGCACCACGATGCGCGCGTCCTTACGGCCTTCTTGGCCAACGCGCTCCGCGACACGCCCCCTCGGGCTCAGGTGCTCGCGTCACACCCCATCCTTGGTGTGTGACGCCTACGTTCCGCTCCCACTCCAGCTGCCCCTTCTTGGAGCCGCCCTCGAACCGTCGCTCCATCCTTGGAGGCTTTTGGTCTCGAGCGCTGGTGTGGACGTTCCGCGCATCCTGTTGTGAGGTCATGGGCTCCGTCCCATCTGCATCGAACTATATGGACCGCTGGATAGGGGGTCAAGGGCCTACCCACGAGGTAACCCAAGCTTTAGCACGACGGCCTGACATGCGGACCTCATGGACTCTGTGAGGCCGCCCCAAACGTTAAAGTAGTTTCTGGCCCATTAAGCGTTTCCCACCCATCTTTTCCACCATAACGCCCCCTTCGAGGCCAGTCTAACCACACCGCACACCCCTCACCTGTGGAAAAACTCTGAGCAAAACCGAAAGCATCGCATTAATGAATGCACCCTCCAGGTAAGCCTGAACCTCAACTTGTTAATGTGTTTTCTTGAAAGAGGTCGCGCCAAAATCACCCACCAGTGACTTTCCACTCACCTCGACCGCTCGGTTCATGGCGACCACGACGCCCTGGAGTCCTCCGCGCTCGACGCGAAAACCACCACTCGACACACAAAAAGAAGCCCCCCGACCCTCATTCGAGGGGTCGGGGGGCTTCTCTTCGCGTTCCGAGGCCGTCAGATGTACAGGAGCACCGTCACGGACAGGAGCGTCACCGCCCCGATCACCGTCAGCGCGATGGCCGCGCGGTCGTAGTCGACCCTCGCCATCCACGCATCGAGCTCGCCTATGAGATCCGGCTCGAGATCGGCGCGGATGAGTTCGATGTCTCCGATCTCATCGAGCGCCTGACGTAACGCCATGGCGTCACCTCTGGCGTTCGCCATCCGCGCGTGCTCGAACAGCTCACGCCTCGAACGCTCGCTCACGCGCTCTGCTCGTCACCGCTGTACTTGATGTACCTCGGGAGCACGCGCACATTCTTGTGCGCCATGTACTCGATCTCGATCGTCTGGCTGATCGGGACCATCTTCTTGGACACGAAGCACATGATCTTCTGCTCGTCCTGCTTGATCTCCGCCTTGGGCTCCTGCTCCGGGGCCGCCGTCTCTTCCGACATCTCTCGCTCCTTGTGTTCCTGATCGGGGCGCTCGCGCCCCTGGTTCTCTCGTTCACATATGAGTGGGCCGCGCCTCACACGGAGACACGGCCCACCTTCCTAGCAAAATCGGACCGCGCGCACAACGCCGCGAGCACGCGCCACTACTCGATGAACAGCGAGCCGCCGACCGGATCCCGAGGGTTGTAGATCTCGGCGTTGTCCAAACCGATCTCCAGGGGCATCCCGTTCGACGTCGTCTGGCCGATCCCGCCGAAGACGAGCACCTGGCCATTGGTCATCAACGTCGCCGTCGCGCCGCGCCTGGGCACCCGCGCCTCACCGACGCCGCTCGAGAGCACGTCGTAGGGGACCGACTCGGCGAGCCCCTTGAAGCTCATCCGCTCCGCCCTGGAGACGCGCACGCCGTCGCCGCCCGTACCGCCCAGGACCATGACGTCTCCGGTCTGCGGGAGCTCGACGAGCGTGTGCCCCCCGCGCGCGCTCGACAGCGTCCACGGCGCAGCATTGACGAACACACCCTCTCCCGAGGACGGGTTGATCGCTCCGATCTCGTACGACCCCGTCGCCGCGGTCGTCCCGGTGTACCCACCGACCACGAGCACACGGCTCCCCGAGCCGTCCGTGACCACGGTCGACGCGAACCCGAACCTCGCCTGCTTCATCGACGCGCTCGGCGACGACTGCAAGCCTACCTCGGAGAGCGTCACGAACTCCGTCGACGCCAGCGCGCCCGCGGCGTTCCGCCCACCGATCACCCAGATCTTCCCGTCCGAGAGCTTCGTCGAGTCGTGGTCGGTGCGGGCCTCCGACAACGCGTAGGTCTCACCCACGACGCTCGCCCTGCCGACGTTGATGAGCTCCATCGTCGCCAGCGGCTCGATCGCCGCGCCGATCTGGGGCTCACCGAGCCCGCCGATCACCACGACCTGCTCGTTCGCCTCGTAATAGTGCGCCGTGTGCCAACCTCGACCCACGTTCAGGACCGCGCGCGAACCGTCGGACGCCTCCAGCGGGCGCACCTTGGAGCCAGCCGACGCGTTCAGGTCGATGAGCTCGATCGTGGTCACCGGCAGCGTCCTGTCCCCGAGCGTGTTCACACCACCAACCACGAGGAAGCGATCTCCCCCGATCGGCGTCACCGTGTGGAACGCCCTCGCGTCCTCGAGCCGTCCTCCCCCATCGGGCAGGACGTCCTGCGAGGCGTCGTCGAACGCCAGATCCGTGAAGTACCCCGTCTCCGGGTCGTAGAGCTGGACGTCGTTGTAGACGGACCTGAAGTTGGGCACGCTCCCCGGCGCCGATCCTGGCACCACGTCCGCGCCTCCGACCACGAGCACCTCGCCCGTGCTCGTAGGCACCGCGGCGTGGCCCACCCGGCCGAGCCAGGTGCCTCGCTCACGCGTCCTGTAGTCCAGCCTGGACTGCTCGACCACGCGCTCACCGTTCACCAACACCAGCGAGCCCGCCGGCGAGTAGGCGTTCGTCGGTGAGACCATCAAGCGCAACGCCTTCATCTCCTCGCCCTCGACGAAGTCGAACGTCGGCGTCGCGCCGCTCGCCACGATCTCGCCGCGCGAGTTCACGATCTCCATGTCCAGCCTCAGGCCGGTCCCGTACGTCAGCTCCGGCAGCGCCACCGACTTGTTGCCGACGGGCGCGCTCTCGAGCTCCAGGACCTCCTTCGAGCCGGGCCTCGTCAGCAAGACCCTCACGTTGATCGCGTCGTCGTAGAGAGGCATCCCCTGGTTGAAGGTGTCCGCACCGTCGATCCCGGGGCCCCATCCGTAGACGTCCACGCGCAGGCGGCCGCTCTCCTCTTCGCCGGGACCACATCCCAGCGCCGTCACGGCGCAAAGCGCCATCATCACCAATGCTCGTCGCTTCACCACGACACCTCCGCGCTGAATCCGCTGCCGCCTGCGTCGCCGCCTCCGCCGAAGAGCAACGCTCCACCGACGATGAGGCCGCCGACGACCAACACACCCGCGCCGATGCCGACCGCCGTCCACACCGGGAACCCCTCATCGTCGTCCTCGCCTGGCGGCCGCACGTCGGGCGGCGGCACCAGCGGGCCTGTCTTCTTCTCGCCAGGGCCTCCCGGCGTCACGAGGACCACGGGATCCTTGGGGTCACCTCCACTGGGCGGCGTCACCACGACGACCTTCGGCTTCGGCTTCGCCACGAGCTCGGTCGTCGTGAACGCCTCGGTCGACTCCTCGACCGAGTACGCCGCGAGCTCCGTCGCGACCTTGTTCACCCCCAGCGAGAGGTTCGACAGCTCGAAGTTCAGGTTCACGTCCGAGAGCCTGTAGATCTTCTCGTCGCCGGGCCAGTACACGAACGCCGCCGCGCCGTATCCCATCCCCCTCTTGAACATCGTCATCCAGCCGATGCGCTCGGCGCCCGTCTGCTTGGCGAGCTCGGTCAGGTACGGCGCGAGCTCGCCAGCGTCGTACTGACGCGCGCCGAGCTGGACCATGAGGTCGGTGTAGTAGGAGGGCATGCCCTCGTCCGCGCCGCCGGTGTCTCCCCCACCGTCCACGTCCAGCGCGACCGACTGAGACTTACCTCGGCCCTTCACCTTCAGGACCTGGCCGGCCGCGCCGCCCATCGCGTCCTTGATCACGAGGTAGTGGTAGCCGAAGCCCACGTCCGTCACGTCGACGGGCGCCTCCCCCTTGTCCTCGCCATCGATGAACACGCGCGCGCCAGGGCTCGACGACGTGACGCTGATCTTACCGGGGCCGCCCTTCTTGACCTTCTTTCGCTCCGAGTCGAACAGATCGAGCAGGTCCTTGGGGTACTTTTCGGGGTCGAGCTTCGCGTCGGGCCTGATGTGCGCGAACTTCTTCATCCACTGGCGGCCGTCCAGATCGTAACCCGCGCGGTGGTTCGACACCGCGAGGTTCGACATCGCGTCCGCCAGGACGTTGTAGTTGGTCACCTGGGCGATGTTCTCCTCCATGAGGCCCACCGCCCGCTGGAAGGCCTGCACTGCCTCCTGGTTCTGACCCGCCGTGAGCAGGCCGATGCCAGAGGCGTACGAACTCTCGGCCTCCAGGATCACCGCGCTCGAGTTCCCCTTCGCGCTCAGCTCCTTTCGGATCTGCTCGAAGCTCGGCATCAGGATCACGCGCCGCTGCTCCTCGAGCCGCTTGCGTGTCATCCCGTCGAGGCGGTCCGTCACGATGCTCGTGACCTGACCATCCATCGAACCTGTCGGCAACATCAAGAAACGAGGCTTGAGCACGCGCGGCTCTGGCGCCCCCTCTGCATCTCCGGCTGGCTGCTCGTCCTGGGCCATCACCGATGGTGACCACATCCCCAACACGAGCGCCATCAACGCCGCACCTCTGACCACGCGCACAGAACGGTCGCTCATTCGTCGCCTCTCCTCGGCCCAGAACCCGCGCATCGCGCGGTCTCCATCACGTTTCTCGCAATCCCGTGCTTTAGCACGCCGTCACGCCCGGGCGCAATCTCTCGCCCCTCACACCTCACCGCGTCACGTTCCCCACCAACCTATGATAGCGTCCTTCGACGTGCTGTCCCAAAACCTCCCCCTGACGCCCGCACGACGCCAACATGCGCCTGAGCATCGCCACCAAGATCTTCATCGCCTTCACCGGCGTGATCTTCACCTTCGCCGCCGTCACCATGACCGGCATCTACCGAACGCAGTCCAGCTACGACCAGCTCGAGGCCGTCAACCGTCGGGTCGTCCCCCTCACGCTCACGCTCAGCGACGCACACAACGACATCAAGACCCTGGGCGCAGCGCTCGGTGACTCCGACCTCGACTCGCTCCCCCGCTCACTGCGCCTCCTCCAGTCCACCTCGCTCGGCTCCGGCGGCCTCTCCTCCAAGATCGAGCGCGCCGCCGAGCTCGCCCACGCCACCTCCGACGGCGACGCGCTCGCCGCTCCCGAACGCGCGCGGCTCGCCTACGTTTCACGCCGCCTCGACGCCTTCGTCGCGCTGGCCGCGCGGCTCGACTCGCCCATGCTCACGCTCACGCGCTCGCTCGACCCGAGCGTCGCGCCCACCGACTCCGCCGAGCTCGACCGCCAGCGCGTCGCCCTGCGCAAGACCACACGCGAACTCGACGTCACGCTCGGCCGCCTGCGCAACGACCTGCGCATCTCGACCGACCTCGCGCTCATGCGCGCCGGCGACGCGCAGCGCTCGAACCTCTACGCGCTCGTCGCCTCGTCCTTCATCGGCCTCATCATCGCGCTCGCGCTGCTCGCCACCGCGCTCCTCTCCGTCCGCCCGCTCCGCACCCTCTCCGATGGAGCAAAGCGCATCGCCCGCGGCGACTACACACCCATTGAGATGCCTCGCCGCGCCTCCTCCGACGAGATCGGCATGCTCACGCGCGAGTTCAACTCCATGGCGGTCGCGCTCTCCGAGCGCGACCGCGCGCTGCATGCCCAACACGACCAGCTCCTGCGCTCCGAGCGCCTCGCGACCATCGGGCGCATGACAAGCCTCATCACACACGAACTCAGGAACCCCCTCTCCTCCGTCGGACTCAACGCCGAGATCCTCATCGACTCCCTCCACGACCCCGAACCAGACCACCACGAGATGCGCGCTCACCTCGAGCTCATCACCGGGGAGGTCGACCGCCTCAAGGAGATCACCGAGGAGTACCTCGTATACGCGAGGCTGCCCTCGCCCAAGACCCAACGCTTCTGCCTCTCCGACGCGCTCGACGCCCTCGTCGACTTCCACTCATGGGAGTGGAGCGGCCGCGGCGTCGACGTCGACCTCTCACTCCCCGAAGGTGACTTCGACGTCACCGCCGACCCCAACCAGCTCCGCCAAGCGCTCCTCAACCTCATCAAGAACGCCGTCGAAGCCTCCCAGAGTGGCTCACGCGTCCAGGTCTCGCTCGAGCCCGAGGGAGACCTCGCGCTCATCCGCATCGTCGACCACGGCCACGGCGTCCCTGACGATATGATCGGGTCGCTCTTCGACCCGTTCGTCACCTCGAAGTCCAACGGAACCGGCCTCGGCCTCGCCATGACCCACGAGATCCTGCGCGAGCACGGCGGCTCGGTCGCCTACTCCGCGACCCCCGATGGAGGCGCCACGTTCACGCTCTCGCTCCCCGTCGGCCCCACAGAATCCGTCCAACAGGAGCAGACATGACCACGCTTCGCCTGACCACCTACAACATCCGGCTGGGCATCCAGCTCGGCGTGCCCGCCGTCGCCGTCGCGCTCGATCGCCTCACCCCCGACCTCGTCGCGCTCCAGGAGGTCGGGCAGTCCTGGACGATGGGGCCGCCAGGCGACACATCCACCGAGATCGCGGCCGCACTCGGGCACCCACACCACATCTACGTCACCGCGATCTGGGGCGAGGACGGCGCGAACTATGGCCACGCGCTGATGAGCGCGCACCCGCTCGAGCCGATCGCCTACGTCGATCTCCCGCGCGCCATCGACGAGCCCCGTGTCCTCCTCCACGCCCGGCTCGTGCACCCGATCGCCGGCCCCGTCGAGGTCCTCTCCACCCACCTCTCCTACAAGCCATCCGAGCGCCCGGCGCAGGGCGAGGTCCTCGCGGACCTCGCTCTCGGCCTGCACGCGCGCGGCTCCAGAGTCCTCATCCTCGGAGACCTCAACGAGGAGCGCTCGCCTCCCTGGATGGAGCGCCTGCGCGAGGTCTTCCACGGCGCCGACGACGACCTGGGTCGCCCGACGTACCCGTCCTCCGCGCCTCGCATCAAGCTCGACTACATCCTGACGAACTCGGGCGCGCTCGGGGACCCCATCGTCACGCCCGACGCGAAGACCTCGGACCACTTCCCGCTCAGCGCGAAGTGGGACATCTGAGCGTCCTCGACGTGGAGGGCTCAGGCGCCAAGAACGAAGGAGGCGGCGCGGCCCCCTCGTGAGAGGATCCGCGCCGCCTCCTGGTGATGGGCGAGCGCTGCGGACGTGGCGTCAGCCCTCGAGCTGACGCTCGAGCTCGTCCCGCTCGAGGATCATCGCCGCGAGGGCTTCCTCGAGCTCGATGATCTGCTGGTTGAGCGACTCCTCCTGGGACTCGCCCTTCATCGTCTCGATGGTGGTCGCGAGCGCGTCCTTCTCCTCGGAGGCGGCGTCGCGCTCGGCCTCGAGTTCGGTGACCCGCTCCTGGAGGCCTTCGATCTTGGCCTCGAGATCCTCTTCGGGGATCTCGGCGCGCAAGGATTCGACCTGCTCCTCGAGCTCGGCGACCTTCTCCGCGAGGGCGCCCTTCTCTTCCTGAGTCGCGACGGCTTGCTCCTCGAGCTCACTGAGCTTCGCCTCGAGCTCGTCCGCCTGGCCCGCCCGGTCCGAGAGAACCTCGAGCTCCTCGGCGCGGGCTTGCGCCTCGATGAGCTGCTCGCGAAGAGCATCACGCTCCTCGGCGAGCCCGCCGAGGTCACGCGTGAGCCCGGTGGAGTCCGCCTCGAGATCGCTGACCTGCTCACGCAAGCCGTTGATGGCATCCTCGAGTTCACCGATGCGCTCGTCGCGCTCCGTGAGGTCGGTCGAGCTCGGCGCCTGCACCAGCGCCTCCTCGAGCTCCTCGATGCGCTCGGTCAGGGCGCTCTTCTCTCCGATGAGCCCGCGGAGATCGCCAGAGAGATCCGTGAAGACGGCCTTCTTGCGCTTCTTGTCCAGCTCGAGCGCGTCAGCCTTCGCCGTGAGCTTGTCGATCTGGTCGACGAGCCCGCGACGCTCGGTCTGGAGGTAGTCCGTCTCGCGAGCGAACGCCGACTTCTCCTGCTTGAGCTGCTCGCGCTCTTCCTTGTAGCGATCGCGCTCGGCGCCGATCGTGTCGTAGCGCGCCTGGATGTCGTCGAGCGTCTGCCGCACGGTCGAGAGCTCGGCCGTGAGGTCTTCGACCATCGTCCTAGCGGCGTCTCGCTCGTTGACGATGTCTCCGTGGTTCCCGCGGAGCGACTCGAGCTCACGCTGCATGTCCGCGACGGCGTCCGGGAGCGGGCGCGCATCGAGCTCGGCGCGCAGGTCCTCGGCGCGCGCCGTCATGTCCTCGGCGCGCTGTCTCGACTCGTCTACAGCGGCGCTGAGCGACTCGATGCGCTCGTCACGCTGGGCGACGTCGGAGGTCAGCGCCTCGACGGACCCCTCGAGCTCGACGATCCTCTCGTCCCGCGCCGACACCGACTGCTGATGCGACACCGACTCCGAGCGCGTCTCGTCCAACGCGGCCTCGAGCTCGACGATTCGCGCCGCGGCGTCGTTGTAGAGCTGCTCGTAGCTGGACAGGTTGTCCTGGATCTCGCTGAGCTGTGACCCGAGGGTCCCGAGCTCGGCGTCCGCAGCCTTGCGCTGCTCTTCGGTCTGAGAGTACGTCGTGCGAATGCGGTCGATCTCGGCGTTGAGCGACTGGATCTCCTCGCTTTGCTGCTCGATCCGGGTGTCCTTCGTGCCGAGCTCTCCCTCGAGGCGCTCACGCTCCGAGGTCAGCTCGCCCGTCACGCCGCGCTCCGTGTCGAGCTGCTGCTCGAGCTCGGTCAGCTTCTCGGGGTCGGGCGCGCCCTCGAGCTCGCTCTTGAGGTCGGTGACCTGGCGCATGAGGTTGCGCCTCTCGTCTGAGAGGCGATCGCGCTCCTTACGAAGGCGATCGAGCTGGAGGCGGCTCGCGCCGCCGTCGCCCTCGCCCGCCTTGTCCAACGTCTCCTGGAGTGAGCCGACCTCACGCTCGAGCTCGGAGATCTTCTCCTTTAGCTCGGCGTTCTCGGCAAGGACGGCAGGATCCGCCGCCGCCGGAGCAGCAACGGGCGCCGAAGGCGGCGCGGGCGCCATCGACGGCGCGGGAGCGCCGCCCATCGCGAAGCCGAAGTCTCCACCGCTCGACGCAGGCTCCTCGGGAGGCGCTGACGTGCCGCCCATGGCGAAGCCGAAGTCCCCGTCGCCCACGGGCGGCGCGGCGGGGGGATCGGGGGCGCCGCCCATGGCGAAGCCGAAGTCCCCGTCGCTCACTGGAGGAGCGGGCGCGCCGCCCATCGCGAAGCCGAAGTCGCCAGCGCTCTCGATGGGCTGGACCTCTTCGATCGCGTCGATCTCCTCGAAGTCCTCCTCGTCGACCATGACCTCCTCGATCTCCATCGCATCCGACCCGGGGTCGTAGATGGGGACCGGATCGATGTCGAGATCGACGGGCATCTGCGGAGGACCACCGAACATCGGCGGCTCCGGAGGCGCCGCGGAGAACCCGCCGAGCGCCGTGGGCGATCGGGGAGGCTCTCCGACGGGTCCGCCGAAGCCTGCCTGCTCCACGCCCTCGACGTAGTCGAGCGGGAACTCACCGACACGGATGCGATCGCCGTCGACGAGCATCTGGGATTGAATCCTCGTGCCGTTGACGTACGTCCCGTTCGAACTCTTGAGATCCGCGATCGAGCACTGGCAGAGGTTGACGTCGAACGTCACCCTCGCGTGCTTGCGCGAGATCGAGGGATTGTTCACGCGGAGATCGTTCCCCGGGTTCCTCCCGATCGTCATCTCCGTCAGGTGGGGCCCGAGCTCCAACGACTGCTCCAACCCTGACTCTGGATCCTGATAGACCAGCTTCGGCACCGCGTCACCTTCTCTGAGCTTAACCGTGTCCGCATGTTCACACACGCAGGTTCCTTCGAAGACCCGCGCTTGAACCCCTCTCGACCCGCTCGACCCGAGCCCGAACCCCACACACCCTTTGGTGACGTGGACTCGACGCTCGAGGCGCTCGAAAATACGTACGGACGTTGTCCATCCCAACCTAACCTGCTCGCCCCTGGTTGCCAAGTTTTGACTTGGGTGAGCGCCACAAACGTGACAGCCCACACCTGTGATGTTACCCGCAAGAGAGCGCTCAGCGAGAGGCAGGACCACCGCCCCAGACAGACAGGACGATCCCTCATGAACACCATCGGCCCCAGCCACACCCCCGAGCGCGCGCGCGTGCTCGCCCTCGGCGGCGGCAAGGGCGGCGCCGGCCGCAGCACCCTGTGCGCCGAGATCGCTCGCTCGCTCGTGCGCCACAACCAGCGCGTGCTCTGCGTCGACACTTCCCCCTCTTGCCCGAACCTCCACACCTTCCTCCACGCGCCCGAGCCCTCCTACGAGCACGGCCCCGACGACCCGCCTCCCCTCGGACTGTCTCTTATACACATCTGACGCTGCCGAC
>OJDV01000680.1_pt1 | contig 11389 bp, 13 predicted proteins | sample 1592911 | NCBI WGS metagenome assembly OJDV01 (sample SAMN05416860, study PRJEB24817) | seawater metagenome | isolation source: Sea water | place: Canada:Atlantic | collected 2013-11 | reverse complement strand
ACGAGATTTCTGCCTGTCTCGTGGGCTCGGAGATGTGTATAAGAGACAGAATAATCATATATAAACCTTTAACTGTTTACAGTTAAAGGTTTTTTTGTTAAAATAATAATTGTAATTTTAGTTAAATAAAATCCTGAGGTATGAAATATTTTAAAATTGGTTTATTAATAGTAACCATGTTCTTTTTTTCTGTTGGTAATTCTATTGCTCAAGAGATTAAGAAATACGATTTTTTAGAAGTTATTGTTATTCAGAAAATGAATAATAGTGGAAAAATAAAGCGTATAAAAGTGGAAGATCAGCCATCTTTAGAAGGAAAGATTATAACCATCAAAGAGTTGGAGAAAATTAATGGTACTTCGAGTTTATTAAATTATATGAATTCACATAATTGGGAATTGGTAGATCGCAAAGCGATCACAGAAGGCAGTAATCCTATTTGGATGAGTTATATTTTTAGAAAACAGAAGTGAAAATAAAAACCCATACTTATTTAAGTATGGGTTTTTATAAATTCAATTATGAGATTCTTCGCTTTGCTCTGAATAACATTTTAGTATCTATAATGCTCTGGTTTATATGGGCCATCAACTGTTACACCAATATAACTTGCTTGGTCTTCGCGTAATTCAGTTAGTTCAACTCCTATTTTTTCCAAATGTAATTTTGCTACTTTTTCGTCTAAAGATTTTGGTAACATATACACTTCGTTTTGGTAAGCTTCTTTGTTAGTCCAAAGTTCTATCTGTGCTAATGTTTGGTTTGTAAATGAGTTACTCATTACAAAACTTGGATGACCAGTTGCACAACCTAAATTTACCAAACGACCTTCAGCAAGAATAATAATGTCTTTGCCATCAATAGTATATTTATCTACTTGTGGTTTAATGGTGTCTTTAGTATTACCATGATTTTTGTTTAACCATGCCATATCAATTTCATTATCAAAGTGTCCTATATTACAAACAATAATCTTGTCTTTCATGGATTCAAAATGACGCCCTTGAATAATATCTTTATTTCCAGTTGTTGTAATTACGATATCTGCATTACCTATAACGGTTTCCAATTTCTTTACTTCAAAACCGTCCATTGCAGCTTGTAAAGCACAAATAGGATCAATTTCAGTAACCGTTACAATGCTTCCTGCACCACTAAAAGAAGCAGCAGTACCTTTACCAACATCACCATAACCACAAACTACTACACGTTTACCAGCTAACATCAAATCTGTTGCGCGACGAATTGCATCTACTGCACTTTCGCGACATCCATATTTATTGTCGAATTTAGATTTAGTAACCGAGTCGTTTACATTAATCGCAGGCATTGGTAAAGTTCCATTTTTTACACGTTCATATAATCTATGAACACCCGTTGTAGTTTCTTCACTTAAACCATTAATTCCAGCTGCTAGTTCTGGATAACGGTCTAAAACCATATTAGTTAAATCTCCACCATCATCAAGAATCATATTAAGTGGCTGTCTGTCTTCTCCAAAGAATAAGGTTTGTTCGATACACCAATCAAACTCTTCTTCGGTCATATCTTTCCAGGCGTAAACAGAAGTTCCTGCAGCAGCAATTGCAGCAGCAGCTTGGTCTTGAGTTGAAAAGATATTACAAGAACTCCAAGTTACTTCAGCTCCAAGAGCTTGCAAAGTTTCAATTAATACTGCAGTTTGAATAGTCATATGCAAACAACCTGCAATACGAGCACCTTTTAGAGGTTGTTCGTTTTTGTATTCTTTACGTAGTGACATTAAGCCTGGCATTTCTGCTTCAGCAAGTTCAATTTCTTTTCTTCCCCAATTAGCCAAAGAAATATCTTTTACTTTGTTGGCAATGAATGGTATTGTTTTAGTAGACATAAAAATTTATTTTATTCCCACAAAAGTGGAAAACTTGTTATTATATTTGTTTTTTAGTCGAAAACATTTAGACTTTTCGAAATGCAAAAATACATAATATACTTTAATATCTAATGTCTCTTTACAAAACTATAACAGTTAATCCAACCACTAAAGTGCTCATTTGGAAGATTGAAGAATCCTATGATGAACTTATGGAAGGAATTAGCCTTACCGATAAAAGTGCAGCAAGGGTAAATAATATGAAAAGTGAACTTCATCAAAGAGGTTTTTTAAGCATTCGACACTTATTGGCTTCAGAAGGATATACCGATCACGATTTGTATTATGATGAAAATGGGAAGCCTCATTTAAATAACGATCTACACATTTCAATTACACATTCATTTACGTTTTCAGCAATCATTATTAGTGATATTGAAGTAGGGATTGATGTTGAAAAAAAACGAGAGAAAATTTTAAGAATCGCTCATAAATTTACCACTATTGATGATTATCAAAAATTACATCATCAAGAAGTGATTATAAGAAAACTAACCATTGTCTGGTGTGCAAAGGAGTCACTATATAAAAGTTTTAATAGAGTGGGTTTGACGTTTTTAAATCATATTAATGTAGAAGATTTTAGTTTGTATTATAATGAAACCACAGCAAATGTGGATTTTGAAGACAAACAAGAGTCTTATAAAATTTGGTTTTTGGAATTTGAAGGTTTTACTTGCGCTTACGCTTTGTTAAATGAAAGAAAAAAGAATGAAATCTAAAATCTATCATTCATTTTTTGAGTCATCTAATAATAAAACAAAACTACTTGCAGTATTAATTGATCCTGATAATTTTGAGAATACTAAAACGGGATCTTTCTTAAACAGACTACCATTAGAAACCACTCATTTATTTATAGGAGGAAGTACTGTTGAAGAGAAGGCAACTAGTGTTTTGATTTCTGAAATAAAAAAACATTCAAAATTACCTTTATTGCTTTTTCCAGGTGATGTATCACAAATAACAAATAATGCAGATGGATTGTTATTTCTGACATTACTTTCTGGGAGAAATCCTGAATATTTAATTGGTCAACAAGTTAAAGCGGTTACGGTTTTAAGAAACAATGCTATTGAAGTTATTTCAACAGGATATATTTTAATAGAAGGAGGTGCAGTTTCTTCGGTAGAACGGGTAAGTGAAACAAAACCAATGCCTCAGAAAAACATTCAAGCAATTGTAGATACTGCGAAAGCTGGAGAATTATTAGGGAATAAATTAATTTATTTAGAAGCAGGAAGTGGAGCAAAATTTCCGGTTCAATCCGACGTTATAAAAGCAGTAAAAAAGGAAGTCAATATTCCTTTAATTGTGGGTGGTGGCATTAAAACAGAGATGCAAAAACAAGAAGCCTACTTAGCAGGAGCAGATATGGTGGTAATGGGGACTGTATTTGAAGATTAAATAGGTTCAATTAGAATAAAAAGAATTTTAAAAATAAAGAGATGAAATTAAAAATATCAGTAGAGCTTACACTAGCACCTTTACAAGATGATTTTGAACCTGCAATTAAAGATTTTATAAAAAAGTTAAGAGCTTCTAAATTTGTAGTTTTAGAAAATCCTTTAAGCACTCAAATTTATGGAGATTATGATGAGGTAATGAGCTTTTTAAAGGATGAAATAAAAGAAGCTTTCCTTTTAATAGAAAATGGATTGCTTTTGATGAAAATTGTAAAGACCGATAGACATAATTATGAACCAAGTTTTTAATTTTCTCTTTGAGCAATACTCAGCCTACGATACCTTAGATATTGTTCTGGAAATCGTGGCCGTTATTTTCGGCTTTCTGTCGGTTTGGTATTCTAAACAAAATAAAATATTTGTTTTTCCTACCGGAATGATAAGTACCATCATTTTTGTTTATTTATTACTAAAGTGGGGATTGTTAGGAGACATGATGATCAATGCTTATTATTTTATAATGAGTGTTTATGGATGGTATATTTGGACTCGAAAAGTAGATGCAACTCATGTAACTCCCATTTCCAGAATAAATTTACAAGAAAAAAAAATCAGCGTCGTTATATTTTTTGCAACTTTGCTTTTTGTATTTGTTGTTTATAAAACTTTTGACAAATGGACCAGTTGGGTTGCTTACGTGGATACGATAACAACTGCTGTGTTTTTTGTTGGAATGTGGTTAATGGCAAAACGTAAGATTGAAAATTGGATTTTTTGGATAATTGGGGATATAATTTCAGTTCCCTTATATTTATATAAAGGATTAACCTTTACAAGTTTTCAATATTTAGGATTTACATTTATTGCCATTTTTGGTTATTTAGCATGGAAGAAAAACTTAAACAAACAGAGTCAAACTGTATAAAAGTAGTTTTATTTGGTCCAGAATCTACTGGGAAAACAACGTTGGCTAGGCAATTAGCGCGTTATTATAATTCGGTTTGGGTTCCAGAATATGCTCGTGAATACCTTCAGAAAAAATGGAATAATGAACGAAAAACCTGTGAGCAATCCGATTTGTTGCCCATTGCTGTGGGTCAAATGAATCTTGAGAATAGATCGGCTCAAAAGACTAATTCAGTATTGGTTTGTGATACCGATTTATTAGAAACTAAAGTTTATTCTGAAGAATATTATGCAGGAGATTGTGACCCCTTATTAGATAAATATGCAATTGAAAACAAGTATCAATTATATTTACTAACGTATATTGATACTCCTTGGGAAGCAGATGATTTAAGAGACAAACCTGAAGAAAGAATAGAAATGTTTAATGCTTTTGAAAAAGCGTTGATAGAGAACGATCGACCTTATATACTCTTAAAAGGAGGTAAACAGGAGCGATTAAATAAAGCAGTAAAACATATTGATCAATTATTAAAGAACAAACAATGAGTTTGTCTAAAAAAGACTTAGAGCAGTTAAAAGAGTACGGATTAACACTTGAAAAAGTGTATTATCAATTAAAAACTTTTTCGGAAGGAATCCCTTTTGTTGAGGTTATAACACCAGCTTCCATAAGTAATGGAATTGAGGCTATTGATACTAATGATCAACAAAAATTAATTGAGTTTTATGATTCTAAAAAAGATAATTTAGAAATTGTAAAATTTGTTCCAGCTTCTGGTGCCGCAACTAGAATGTTTCAGTTTTTATTTAAGTTTATAGAAGATTTTAATCCTAATGAAACAAAGCTAAACGCATATTTAAAAGAGGGAGAACACCAGCTTCTTGAAGATTTTATAAATTCCATAAAAGATTTTGCTTTTTTAAATTCGGTTCGTAAAAAAATCAGAGAACTTCATCCAGATTTCAAACACGGTACTAAAGGATTTAGAGCACATTTGTTAGTAAAGACCATGCTGGATGAAAGTGGGCTAAATTTTGGAAATCTTCCGAAGGGTTTGATTCCGTTTCATAAGTATAATAAGTATTCAACCACTGCTTTCGAGGAACATTTATTTGAAACAGCCTATTATGCTTCTGTTAATAATAATGCGTATTTGCATTTTACGTTTTCTAAGAAACACGTAGATTTTTTTAAGGAAGAATTCGAAGCCGTGAAAAATCGAGTATCTAAAAAAACAAAAACGGAGTTTCATATTTCCTATTCGTTTCAGAAAAAGGAAACCGATACCATCGCAGTAAATAATGACAATTCATTTTTCAGAAACTCTAATGGAGATTGTGTGCTTCGACCTTCTGGACATGGAGCTTTAATTGAAAATTTAAATGAGGTAGATGCCGATATTATTTTCATTAAAAACATAGATAATGTGGTTGCTGAAGAATATGTGGAAGAAATCGCCTATTATAAAAAAGTGTTAGGTGGGAAGTTACTTTGGATTCAGAAGAAAGTGTTTTCTTATTTGAGATTATTAGAAAAAGAAGCAATTTCACAAGAATTAATTAATGAAATTAAATCTTTTCTTTGGAATGAGCTTAATATAAAAGAAGCTCCAATGGATGCAGAATCTATAACTCAAATTTTAAACAAACCTCTTAGAGTTTGTGGTGTGGTGAAAAATACTGGAGCACCTGGAGGAGGGCCGTTCTGGGTTAAAAAATTGGATGAATCTACTTCATTACAAATAGTAGAAATGTCTCAAATAAATCCTGATGATACTAGGCAACAATCCATGGTTGCCGAAGCAACACATTTTAACCCTGTAGATCTTGTTTGTGGAGTTAGAGATTATAAAGGGAATAAATTTGATCTAACAAAATATGTAGATCCCGACGCTGGAATTATTACTCAAAAATCTCAAGACGGTAAATCTTTAAAGGCTTTGGAATTACCTGGGCTTTGGAATGGTGCCATGGCAAACTGGAATTCTGCTTTTGTAGAAGTGCCTTTGTCGACTTTTAATCCTGTTAAGACCATCAATGATTTACTTCAAAAAGAACACCGTCCTAATGCTTAATTTAAATGGTATTAAATTAAATGAATAGGGAAACTCTCATAAAAGAATTTACATTTAAGGCCATTAGGAGCAGTGGTCCTGGAGGGCAACATGTAAATAAAACTTCGTCAAAAATGGTGGTTAGTTTTCATATAAATGATTCTAATGGATTGGATGAAGATGAAAAAGAACGCTTGTCAATAAAACTTGTTTCTAGGATTTCATCAGAAGGGGTTTTAAAACTTTCTTGCAGTGATACCAGAAGCCAACATCAAAATAAAATTTTAGTCATTGATCGCTTATTAAATTTGATACAATTAAATTTAAAGAAGAAAACTCCTCGAAAAAAAACAAAACCATCCAGATCATCTATTGAGAAACGCATTCAAGGAAAAAAGAAAAATACCTTCAAAAAACTAAATAGAAAACCACCTAAAATTGATTAATTAGTTATCTTTGCTGCATCTCAAAGGGGTGCTAGAAATGGCTGAGATTATACCCATAGAACCTGGAACAGGTAATGCTGTTTAGGAAAACTGAAAGGAAACCTTTCAAAACATACATAACAAAAAATAATTACCTCTTTTATTTTACTTATTTTTTATTATGAAAAAATTACTGAGTACCGCTGCATTAAGTTTATTGTTTTTTAGTTTATCTGCACAAGAAAAAGTGACGGACACCACTAAGGTTGAAACTCTAGATGAAGTTTTAGTGCAGTCAATTAGAGTAGATGCCGATTCCCCTATTACTCATTCAAATGTGGATAAAGAAGAATTAGCAAAAACCAATTTAGGTCAAGACATTCCTGTTTTATTAAACTATTTACCTTCAGTGGTTACCACCACAGATGCTGGTGCAGGAATTGGTTACACCTATATTAGAGTGAGAGGTAGTGATGCTTCAAGAATAAATATTACCATAAATGGAATCCCTTATAACGATTCTGAAAGTCAAGGAACTTTTTGGGTTAATATGCCAGATTTTGCATCTTCTGTAGAAAATTTGCAATTACAGCGAGGTGTTGGAACTTCGACCAATGGGTCGGGTTCTTTTGGAGCAAGTATAAATATTTTAAGTGATGCTGTATCAGAAAAAGCTTATGGAGAAATTGGTGTAGCGGGAGGATCTTTTAATTCGCAAAAGTATAATGTGAAATTTAGTACCGGATTATTAAATGATCGTATTGAATTGTCTGGTAGACTTTCAAAAATCACTTCAGATGGATATATTGATAGAGCATCTTCAGATTTAAAATCTTATTTTTTACAAGGGGCTTACGTTAATGATAATACCCTTATAAAAGCGGTAGTTTTTGGAGGTGAAGAAAAAACATATCAAGCTTGGTATGGTATTGATGCAGAAACTTTAGAACGTGATAGAACTTTTAATCCTGCTGGGATGTATACGGATGACGAAGGGAATGTAAAGTTCTATGATAATGAAACAGATAACTATTCTCAGGATCATTATCAGTTATTTTGGAATCAGAAATTTAATAATAACTGGACCTCTAACTTGGGTTTAAATTATACGTACGGAAGAGGATATTACGAGCAATACAAAGAAGATCAAGATTTCGATTTTTATAATTTAGAACCTATTGAGATTGGTGATGAGATAATTAATACTACCGATTTAATTCGCAGACGTTGGTTGGATAACGATTATTATGTGGTCAATGCTAATGTAAATTACAAGGTGGATCATTTAGATATTTCTGCAGGTGCTTTTTACAGTCATTACGATGGTGATCATTTTGGAGAAGTAATTTGGTCTCAATATGCAAGCGATTCTGAAATTAGAGATCGTTATTATGAAGGAAATGGAAAGAAAAACGAATTTACAGTCTTTGCAAAAGCTACTTATAAAATTAACGATCAATGGAGTGCTTATGGAGATTTACAAGGAAGATTTATCACTTATAAAACTACAGGAGTAACTTCAGATAAGGTTCCGTTGGAAGTAGACGAGCAGTATAACTTTTTTAATCCAAAAGCTGGATTGACCTATGAGTTAAACCAAAAAAATCAAATATATACTTCCTACGGAAGAGCCCATAGAGAACCAAGAAGAAGTGATTTTGAAAATGGAATTACAAAGCCTGAAAAACTAGATGATTATGAATTGGGATGGCGTTTTGCTAGCAATAAAACAAAAGTGAACACCAATGTTTATTTTATGGATTATAAAGATCAAATGGTGTTAACAGGAGCAATTGATTCTGAAGGAACACCCAATAGAGAGACTGTCGGGAACAGTTATCGATTAGGAATAGAAATTGACGCAAGTTTCTCGATTTTAGATAATTTTAGAATTCTACCAAATATAACCTTAAGTAATAATAAAAATAAAGAGTATGTAGCATCTAGAGATGGGGAATTAGTAAATTTTGGAACTACTAATATTTCTTTTTCACCTAGTGTTATTGCAGGAAATAAATTTGAATACGAACCCATTAAAAACCTACAATTAGGTTTGTATACTAAATATGTTGGAGAACAATATATGGGGAATGTAGATAGTAATGCTTCGAAATTGGATGCCTATTTTTTAAATGATTTTAATGTGTCTTATACCCTAAGCAACATCCCTTTTTTAAGAGAAATTGTTCTTACAGGAATTGTAAACAACATCTTTAATGTAGAATATGTTTCCAATGGATATTATTATACATACGATGATACTTGGTCTGTTCCAGATGTTACTACTACGATCGAGGGAACTGGATATTATCCGCAAGCAACGATTAACTTTTTAGTTGGAGCGACTATAAAGTTATAAATAAGATTTAATTAAAAACATTAACAACATCACCTTCGCGTACAGCTCGATACTGAATCATTGGATATTTTTCGGGATTTGCAGGGGTAAACTGCCCAGTTACAATATCGTATTTGTTACTGTCTCCACAAGTGCAAGAAGCAACGATTCCTAAAACTTGCATTTTTGAACATGCACTAGGAGTATGGTTTGGATCACTTAATTCAGATGCAGTGTATAAATCATCAGAAATACAATAAATAACAATGCCTTTAATTCCTTGGTTAGTAACAGTTAAAGACCCTCCAGGGAATCTTAAATCGTTATATTCTGGAAGGTTTAAGTTTAAGCTTAAGTTTACAGGAGGAATTGCTAAATATGGGTTTTGATTTTGATTATTGTCATCACTACTGCTACAAGACAATAAACCAAGACTCATTAGTAAGACGAAGACTATTTTTTTCATTTTAATATAATTGGAATGCAAAAGTACAATAAAAAATATATGATATTTTATTTTTTGTATCTTTGTAGACTAGGATCCCGTCTCGTATGGGATTTTTATGTTTGTGAATAAATAGCTTTTAAAAATAATAACATGGCTATTAAAATGAAGAGTTATGAGTAAAATATCATATTACACTGCGGAAGGATTAAAAAGTTTAAGAGACGAATTAAATCAATTAAAAGATGTGGAGCGCCCAAAAGCATCACAAGATATAGCTGAGGCAAGGGATAAAGGGGATTTGAGTGAAAATGCTGAATACGATGCTGCTAAAGAAGCACAAGGAATGTTAGAGATGCATATTTCAAGATTAGAGACTACTTTATCTTCAGCAAGAATTATAGACGAAACACAACTAGATACATCAAAAGCATTGATCCATTCTACGGTTAAAATAAAAAACCAATCTAATGGAATGGAAATGACCTATAAATTAGTAGCTCAAAGTGAATCAGATTTAGCTTCAGGAAAAATATCGGTTGATTCTCCAATAGGAAAAGGATTGTTAGGTAAAGAAGTGGGTGATGTTGCCGAAGTTACAGTACCAAATGGAACTATGAAATTTGATGTTGTCGAAATAACAAGAGTTTAATTGTGGCTTCTATTTTCACAAAGATTATTAATGGTGAAATTCCTTGCTATAAAGTAGCTGAGGATGACAACTATTTTGCTTTTTTAGATATAGATCCAAATACAAAAGGGCATACCCTTTGTGTGCCTAAAAAGGAAGTTGATAAACTATTAGATCTTGATGAAGAAACTTATTTTGGTTTAATGAAATTCGCTAGAAAGGTCGGTTTGGCTATCGAAAAGACAGTGGATTGCAATCGTGTGGGAATGTCTGTAATAGGTTTAGAAGTTCCTCATGTTCACGTACATTTAATCCCAATAAATGAGATGAAGGACATGACTTTTAAACATAAAGTATCAATGAATACTGAAGAGTTTATTGCTTTGGCAAAAAAAATTCAATCTAACTTTTAGTCGTTTTGAAGGTGTAACATAATTTCCATAGTAGTTCCTTCATTAGGACTGCTTTTTAAAACGCGTATTTTTCCTTTATGATAGCCTTCGATAATTCTTTTTGCTAAGGAAAGCCCTAATCCCCATCCTCTTCTTTTCGAAGTAACTCCAGGACTAAATATTTTATTAAAATCCTTTTTTGGAATTCCCTTACCATTATCTGAAATTCGAATAAATGCCGATTTTAAATTCGTGGTGATGGATATGTTGATGTCTCCTTTTCCTCTCATGGCATCAATACCATTTTTCACGATGTTTTCGATGGTCCAACTATACAATTGTGGATTTAAATTAACAATCAAAGGAGTATCTGGAATGTCTATTGAGAAATTGATAAGTTTAGAAGAACGTCTTTTTAAATAATCAAAAGAAGCCTTAGTTTCTTTTACCACATCAGCTTTTTCCATCGTAGGTACAGATCCTACTTTAGAAAAACGATCGGTAATGGTATTTAAACGCTCGATGTCCTTTTCCATTTCTAGAATGTATTCTGGATCTACATTTTCAGATTTTAAAATTTCAGTCCAACCAACTAAAGACGATAAAGGAGTGCCAATTTGATGAGCGGTTTCTTTTGCCATTCCTGCCCAAAGTTTATTTTGTTCAGACGCTCTTGCAGTTCTAAAAAAGAAATAAATAGCAAAAAAGAAAAGCAACATAATAAAAATCAGAGCTATTGGATAGAACTTTATTTTATTGATTAGAGGTGAATTCCCAAAATAAATAATCTGTAAGACTTCATTATCATAAGACACTTCAATGGGTTGGTATCTGTCTCTTATACACATCTGACGCTGCCGACGATCTACTCTGTGTA
>OJDV01000679.1_pt1 | contig 11393 bp, 11 predicted proteins | sample 1592911 | NCBI WGS metagenome assembly OJDV01 (sample SAMN05416860, study PRJEB24817) | seawater metagenome | isolation source: Sea water | place: Canada:Atlantic | collected 2013-11 | reverse complement strand
GGGCGTGTTGCCGGCGGGCAAGGTCGAGGCGATCGAGGCGCTGCGGGCCGAGCACGGCGCGCTGGCGTTCGTGGGTGACGGGATCAACGACGCGCCGGCGCTGGCGAGCGCGGACGTGGGGATCGCGATCGGGACGGGGACCGACGTGGCGATCGAGGCCGCGGACGTCATCCTGATGTCGGGGGAGCTCGACGGGGTCTCGAGCGCGATCGCGCTCAGCCACGCCACGCTCGGGAACATCCGCCAGAACCTGTTCTGGGCGTTCGCCTACAACGCCGTGCTCATCCCGGTGGCGGCAGGAGCGCTCTACCCCGTCACGGGCACCCTGCTCTCTCCGAGCCTGGCCGCGGGCGCGATGGCGCTCTCGAGCGTGTTCGTCCTTGGCAACGCGCTGCGCCTGAAGCGATTCTCACCAGCGCGTGCTTGAGCGCGCGGACGCATCGAACCGAAGCCGAGGCCACATGAGCGAGCTCCTGCCGACGAAGAAGGACATCGCCGTGGGCGCGGGGGTGTTCGCGCTCGCGCTGCCGCTGGCTGCGTGGGTGGCGATGTCGACCATGGCGACCTTCTCGATCGCGCAGCCGCTGATCCTGGCGACGTTCGCCTCGGCGACGTGGTTTCTGGCGCGGATGCGCCAGCGCGGCGCAGCGACCCTGAACGCGCGTGAGCGCGAGCGTGAGGTCGAGGAGGCCGTGGCGCGGATCGCGGAGGGCGAGCCGGCGCCGGAGCCCGAGCGCTTCGACGTCGCGTCGATGCGCGAGACGATCGCGTCCCACCCGAAGGAGTTCCTGCGCATGCTCGCGCCGCTGGTCCTGGTGCCGATGCTTCTGGCGCTCTCTCCGGCGACCGGACCGGCCATGGCGGGCATCGTCGGCCTGATCCTCGGGGGCTTTCTCATCACGGCGACCTCACGGGCCGCGTCGCTCCACCGCAAGGAGCAGGATCGCAAGCGGCGCGCGCTGCTCACGTACGTGAGCGTTCGGCTCGGAGGGCGAGACCTCATCGAGGGGGTCGAGCTCTCGCTGGGTCGCAGGTCGAGGTCGGCGGCGCGGCGGTCGCTCGCCTCGATCGCGCTCACGGTGATGGCGGTCGCGGCGGCGCCGCTCCTGTTGGAGAACCTCGCGGGTGTGGCGACCACGGCGAGCATGTTCGCGATCTTCGCGACGCTCGGGACGCTGGTGGTAGGGGGGTTGGTGGCCAAGGACGTGGTCCTCGACCTCGACGACGTCGCCGGGCACGACCGCGCCGAGGTCGCGTACCGGGAGGCGCTGAGCGAGCACGCCGACCTCATCGGCTCGCTCACGGAGGGGACACACGTCGGCGGTGGCCTCTCGATCGAGCAGGCGTCCTCGGGCGGCGTCGAGCTGGCCCAAGAGCGCGAGGAAACCGTCTTCGGGTTCGACGCCGAGGAGGACGCCTTGGAGCGTGAGCACGTCGCGCACGTCGAGGCGAAGTGAGGAGCGAGTGGGAGCGTCGAGGGCACTATTCGGTCTCGGGCGGCGCGATCACGAACTCGAAGGTGCAGGTGTCCTTGCGGCTCGAGGCGATCTCTTTGGTCCCCCACTTCTCGTCGTGCTCGACCAGGTGGGCTCCCATCAGGCGGATGGCGCTGGCGGCGTTCGGGTAGATTCTGATCACCCGATCCCGCCGCCGAAGCTCTCCGTCGAGCCGCTCGACCATGTTCGACCACCAGGTAATTTGGATGTCTGTCATCGTGTTCTTCTTCGATCGTGGTTTGGCGATTTCGATCGTAAGGGACGCGGTGGCGGTTTTGCATCAAGCGCTGGTCCTTCGACTCAGCTTCCCGATGCTCCCGCCTGATTTACACAACGATAGGGACCTAACTGGCAACTACAACATGAACAGTTCCCCAAAGGCCACTAGCCCAACTTTAATTCACTCATTTACATCACTCCAAACCAGTATGTTCGCCATTCTGTTCATCAGATCCGACATGCCGGACTTTACGACCACTTCGTCTGTTCTATATGCGCCTGATTGAGGCATCCATATATGAATCCTAAACACGCATATTTCTTGTGTACACCTATCGTGATAAGCCCTCCAGTATGAATCTGCATTGCTATTGACACGACTGCTATCAAAAACAAACCATAGCTCATTGTCATTCGCGCATCTGGCATTGAGATAACCGTGCGTCCATCGAGACAAACCCCCAAATGAAAACCTCCCGCTTCTAAAATATCTACATTCAAAAAAGTGAAGTGCTTCTTCTAGGTTTAGGGCCTCCTCTTCTACAGCTATCCAGACACTTGTGTTTGTGATGTCGACCGTATTACGATCAAAGTGTGTTATAAGTCGGAAGTCATACGAACGATTTAATTCGATTAACCTCTCGCCGATTTGAAGCCGTGTTTCTATCCCTTCTTCATGAGAGTGAAAAATGACTGTCTTTTCTTCGGGCTGCCAATCAAATGAACCTGGACCAAAAACAACAGGTGTCTTACTTTTGGCATATGAACTGTAACCGGCATTTTTTGGTATGTCAGGTACGTCCTTTAACTCCCATACTGGACTTCTATTTGGCATCTCATCTGAAGTAAAACAACCATAAATAAGAGCCAATAAGAACACAATGCACTTAGATTTATCTAGTCTCATTCTTGCCCTCTTGAGCTAGAATAATGACGTCAAACGGATTGGTTTTTGAATGTAATTTGTTCAATTCAAAACAACAAGTCGACGCCACTTTTACAACTATCATGCTATTTGTCTTGGCATGCGATCAAGGAAAATTTCTGCATATGGAGTACCCACTATCGTTCCCGATGCCCACGAGCGCTCACCGCACCAGCGGCCGAGCTCTCGACGTCCGAGTACCCTCGGCTGCGGGTGAGGCGGAGCTGGCGGAGCGAACCAGGATGGACGTGCGGCTGTCGGGCCAAGGCTGCTCGGCGCTCCGAGCCTACCCGCCGGTGACGCCGGCGTAGGATGACTGGAAGGCCTGGCGGGCGCGGGAGAGGCGCATGCGCGTGGCGGAGCCGCCGAGCTTGAGGGTGCGCGAGATCTCGTCGAGGTCCATCTGCTCGAGGTAGCGCATGGTCAGGATCTCGGAGTCGATGAACGAGAGCCCGGCCATCGCGGCGCGGATGGCGTCGAGCGTCTCGCGGTCCTCCTGAGGGATGGACGCCGCGGGGACGTCGACGTCGTCGAGGTTGGAGTGTGAGGAGTGGCTGCGCACCTTCCGGTGGCGGAAGAGGTCGAAGGCCTTGCGGGTGGCGATGGAGCGCACCCAGGAGCGGAAGGTCGACTCGCCGCGGAACTGGCGCAGCGAGACGTAGGCGTTGAGGAAAGCCTGCTGGGCGAGCTCTTCGGCGTCCGCGCGGTTCGAGAGGAGATGCTTGAGGTAGTGGATGAGCCCGGCCTGGTGGCGCTCGACGAGAAGGATCCGTCCGAGAAGGATCCGTCCGAGAAGGATCAGAGCAATCATGAATGAGGTGGCGGAGTACCTGGGGATCGACCCTGGAGCGTTCGCGCTCTTCTGGTCGTTCGCGCCCAAGCTGGCGTCGGTATTGGTCACGCTGGCGATCGGTTGGGTCGCGGCGCGGGCGCTCCAGCGGCTGACGACGGAGGCGCTGGACAGGTCCGGGGTGGAGTCGGCGGTCGAGGAGGCGGGCGGTTCGAAGCTCCTCTACCACCTGGGCGTCCACGAGGGGCTGGCGCACGCGGCGGGAAGGCTCGTGTTCACGGTGACGATGCTCGTCGTGGCGTACGTCCTCTCGATACAGCTGGGCTTCGAGGGGATCTCCAAGGTGCTCGACCGGGTCGTGAGCTGGCTCCCGAGGATCGGCCTCGCGCTCGTGACGGGCACGCTCGGTCTGCTCGGCGCGGACGTCGTGAGGAGGTTGATCGGCAAGGCGACGGCGCGCGGCGACGAGGACGGCACGAAGGAGCTGGCCTCGCGGATCGTCTACTGGGTCATGATCGCGCTGGTGCTGACGCTGACGCTCGAGCAGCTCGGTATGGACGTCGGGCTGATCCACACGCTCATCTGGCTGATGAGCTTCGCGGTGCTGTTCTCGCTGGGCGTCACGTTCGTCGCGGGCGCGCAGACCGTGTTCAAGGCGCTCATCGCCAGGCACTACGTCCTGAACATGTGCCGGGAGGGCGAGTCGGTGCGGCTCGACGACGGCGAAGACTACGTCGTCGCGCGCTTCGAGCCCATCGCGCTGGTGCTCCTCGACGACGCGGGGCGAGAGCGGTCGGTCCTCTACACATGCCTCATCGAGAGACCCTGGACGCTGCTCGACGCTGACCCGGTAACCTGAACGCACGCTCTTTCCAACGGAAAGTTCAGCCGCTACACTCGACCCCTGACACACCCCAACCCGACACAGGATCAACGAATGAAGCTCGGCGCGTTCTCGGTCTCTCTCGCCGTCAAGGACATCCAACGCTCGGTCGCGTTCTACGAGGCGCTGGGCTTCGAGCTCGCGGGCGACTACTCCGACCAGGGGTGGTGCGTCATGCGCAGCGACACCACCACGATCGGTCTGTTTCAAGGTATGTTCGAGGACAACATCCTGACGTTCAACCCCGGCTGGGCCCAGGACGTGTCGGCGCTCGAGGACTTCGAGGACGTGCGGGCGCTGCAGGCGAGGCTCGAGGCCGCGGGCCTGGAGGTCGACACGCGCGCGGATGATGGCGACGGCCCCGCGCACCTCGTGCTGCGCGACCCCGACGGCAACATCATCATGTTCGACCAGCACGTCCCGAAGCCCTGAACGGGCAGCGTCAGTAGATGTCGACCGCGTCGGTCGTGACGCCGAAGAAGCCGTCCGACTCCCCCCGGAAGTGCCACCCGATGAAGTATCCGCACGACCCACACTGGGAGGATGCCCAGGCGTAGCCTGGATAGAACGACGCCTCACTGTAATAACCACCGCACAACGTCACGCGCTCGAGTTCGTCGAAGCGTATCAGCTCGAACACGCAACCGTCCGGGTTGGTGAAACGCTCGAGGCCGGCGCCGCGGCGGGTCTCGGGATCGCCGAGGTCCGCGCCGCAGCGCAGGCAACGCACGCGTTCGTCGCCGCGGTCGATGCGTAGCGTCTTCAGGATGGCGCTCAGCGCGCGTTGGACCATGCCTTCCTCCAGCGGGCGCGTGTCGCCCAGTCAACCCACAACCATAACTGCAGACGCAGTGGGCGCTCCTGATTTACTTCGTCTCACGCTCGACGAGCCCGCCGACCATTCGCGCGGCGGCGTCCGACTCGAGCCAGGCGCACGCCTGCGCGCGGCCCCTGGTGTGGCAGTCGACGAACGCGATCGCGGAGCTCTGGAGCGCGCGCGCGAGGCCGTCGATCCGAGGGTCGTCGTCGCCTAACCCCTCGAGGTTGAAGGAGCCATGCTTGATGCCGTCTCCCTCGTCGGTCGAGTAGAACAGGCGCTTGCCGCCCTCGGGCATGAGCTCGAAGGCGCGCCGTCGGATGGGGCCGGTGAGCGTGTTCGCGTCCTTGACGTCACCCGCCCCGGTGAGGACCAGGGTGGGGCCGCGGACGCCGTCCCACGACGAGCCATCGGCGCCCTCGAAGAACTTCGAGAAGCCAGGTCCTTGCGGTGAGAGCGCCACGAAGGACGAGGGCGCCGCGCTCTCGCTCGCGTACGGGGGGAGGTCGTCGGCGTAGAGGCGGACCGCGCCAGCGAGCTGGAGGACCGACTGGGATCCGCCCGACCAGCCGGCGACGGCCACCGAGGAGACGTCGAGCTCGACGTCGCCTCGCGCGGCCCGCTCGGCGACGCGTGGGAGCGCCTCGATGATCGCCCTGGGGTCCTCGGCGCGCGCGATCGTGATGGACTGGAAGGGGTTGTCGCCGGACTCGTCGTCCTCGCTGATGCCTCCCAGGACCGAGAGGTCTTCACAGCTCGATGCCTCTTCCACGCCGACGTACATGCAAATCTGGCGGAGCTGCTCGGGTGTCGGGCGGACCATGGAGAAGTGGACGACGGCGTACCCGGCGCGCGCGAAGGACTCGCTCCAGGCGACGTGCGAGGTGTGCTTGGTGGCTCCCCATGAGCCGCCGTGCGCCCAGATCACAACAGGGAGGGGCCCCGAGGCGCCCTCCGGGAGCCTCAGCAACACGGGGAGCTCTCGCCCACCTGCCGCGCTCGTCACGGTGAGATCCATGAGCGCACGCGTCGAGTCGTACGACGTCTCGGGGACGTAGTCGCAGGGGTCACAGGCTGGCGACGCGTCCTCGGCGGCGTCGATCGGTGTACCCACGTCGGGCGCCACGGAGGTGTCCGCCCCGGCATCCGCCGCGGCGTCGACCTGGGGGACTCCAGCGTCCTCGCCTGATGCGACCTCGGGATCACACCCGGCGACGAGCAGCGCAGACACCACGAAGAACGCGGCGCATGTCGAGAGGCGAGGGGTGAGCGTGCGCATGGGGTTCACTCCGTGAACGCGTCGAGGTCGTGGTGGCGTACCGACAGCGTACGCCACGCCACCTGGCGCGGCCACCGTGGCGCTCGACCGCAGGCGCGATCACTCGTCGACGTGTTCGTAGTCGGCGGGATCGACGTAGCCCCGGCACCAGAAGAAGGTCTCGTAGTCAGGCTCGTCTTCGGGAACGAAGACCTCGCCCGCTTCGTCGAGGTAGACCCCGCCGGTGCAGACGACGTGGCGTGAGTCGTCGCGTACCTCGGCCTCGGCGTTGAGCCACACCCGCTCCGACTGGTCGTGGTACTCGAGCATCGTCAGCTCTGGCTTCCTGGGCGTGGAGACCTCGGCCTCGTCGAGCGCGACGTCCAGGTTCGCGCGCAGCGTCTCGAGGGCGTCGGGCCAGAGCGCATCGATCTGAGCGATCCCGTGCGCGGTCTTCGACTCGATGACGAAGATCTCCTTGTTGAGCGCCCTCATGTAGAACGTCACGCCATCGCGCGTACAGACGCTGTGGTTGAACGCCTCCCAGCCGCCACCTCGGTTGAAGTCGTAGTCCACCTCGCACTTCGCGGCGCGTCGGCCGTCGTCGATGACCAGCCAGCCGCTGAGCGTGTCGTAGTGAGACAGCTCGAGCTCGAGGTGGCCGTGGGACGGGTTGATGGGCGCGACGCGCACGTCGTCTCCCATGAGGATCTTCACGATGGCCGAGCCCTCCAGATCACTGGCGACCTCATCGTAGTGCGGGCTCATGTGCTCACGCGCCCAGGCGTCCCGCTCGGCGAGCGTGGCGCCGACGTGCGGCGTCTCACGTGCGTTGAGCATGTGGATCGACACCATCAGCGCCAACATCACGCCCCACTTCATCGCGACCGACCACGCTCCCCTCCCCTTCTCGAACGTGAGCGCCGTCGCCGCCGCCATGAGCGGCAGCGCGAACATCAGATACAGGAGCAACAGCCCCAGCACGTCGACCCACGAGTTGGTGTCCGCGCCGACGGCCGCCACCAGGGACCCGACGAACGTGAGCGAGAGCGTCACGAGCAGCGGATACGGCGCCCGCTGAGGCTCGCTCGGCTGCCTCCGCCAGGAGCCCGTCAGCGCGAGCCAGACGACGAGCGAGAAGATCAACGCGACCTGAAGCTCGAACGGATGGATCAGCACCCCCTCGATCCAAAGGGAGATCGGGAAGAACGGGAGCTCCCGGATCACCCGGATCTCGGCCTCGTGGGTGATGAGGCGGAAGACTCTGGCGAAGATCGCGACGGGGATCGTGAGCAACATGCACAGGATCCCGAGGAACGTGTAACGCCACGTCCGCTTCACCCAACCCCACCAACGCCGCAGCAAGGTCGGGCTCGGCTCTTCACCGGGCGCAGACACGTCATCCGGCCCGGGTTCGTGAGGTTCGTCGGTGTCTTCGCGTGTCGGGTCGAGCATGAACGGCTCCTGGGTCGGCGCTGGAGCACCAAGGATGCGCCCCTCACATCGATTGTGAAAACGAATAATACCGACGACATCATCAACCTGAACCGAATGGTCAGAGCATGAACCCGGCAGCCAGCCCACCTCGACGGTGGCGCGCTGGGCGAGCTTGCCGAGCAGCGCCAGCGGGTCGACCCGGCTCAGGCCCGCGAACAGGGCGATGAGCACGGCAAGACCTCATGTCGTGTACGGGAGCCACGCGGACCAACGCGAGCCCGCCCGGGTGTCATTCCGGGCGGACGCGTGCCCAGGGGGAACGGCGTTCACACCTGGAGGTGTGAACGCCGTTCCCCCTGGGGCGTCCAGCGCGAGGCGCGGCGCGGCGCGGCGGCGGTGGCACGGGCGTTGCGAGTACCTCTCATACTCCGCGAGGAGCGACCTCGCGGCCGCCATGACGGACGCCACGTGACCGATGACAAACGAGAGGCGATGTGAACAAGTGGACCCTCATCATCGGCGTGAGCGCCCTCTCCTGCGTGGCAGCGATCGCGTGGAGTCTCCGTGGACCGGCGGAGTCGCAAGCGCCTCCGGCGGAGGTGAAGGCAGCGACGGAGGCGATCGAGCTCGTGGTGCCCGAGCGGGACGTGCTCAAGCGCTCGCTCGAGCTCGTCCCGGCGCTCGGCCAGTGGCACCTCGACGGAGAGCCTTACAGCGGCTACGCCGTGACCCACCACCAGGACGGGACGCTGTTCGAGCGCATCGGCTTCTACGGCGGGAAGAAGCAAGGACTCGCCGAGCAGAGCTACCCGAGCGGGGCGCCCCGACGACGCGCGACGCACCACCGCAACCGCTTGCACGGCGTGGTCCTCTTCTGGTCGGAGGGGGGCGAGCTGCGCTCGGAGACCCACTACGTACACGGAGCGATGCATGGGACGCAGCGGACCTGGTACCCGGGAGGGGCCCCGTTCAAGAACCGCAACCTCGTCCGAGGCCGCGAGCAGGGCCTCCAGCAGGCGTGGCGGCGCAACGGGAAGCTCTACGTGAACTACGAGGCGCGTGACGGACGAGTCTTCGGGCTCAAGCGCTCGACGCTGTGCTACCAACTGGAGGACGAAGTTGTTCAGAATTGAGACGATGACAGCGTGCGCGCTGGTGATGTCCCTCGGGTCGAGCTGCGCCAAGGAGGCGCCCACGCCATCCCCCGAGGCGCCCAGGCCCAAGCCGACGAGCCGCGTGGAGACGCTCCCTGTCTACGAGGACGCGTCGTTCACGCCGCGTTGGATCGAGGCCGGCGAACTCGACGGTCTCGCCGTCCACACGATCCCGCCGTTCACGCTGACGAACCAGCTCGGTGAGACGATCACGGAGGAGACGTTCGCCGGGAAGATCTACGTCGCGGACTTCTTCTTCACGACGTGCCCGGGCATCTGCCTGGACATGACCATCAACATGGCCAAGCTCCAGCAAGAGCTCGCCGACGAGGACGACGTGGTGTTCCTATCACACACGGTGACCCCGGACCTGGACACGGTCGAGGTCCTCGCCGCGTACGGCGAAGCGCAGGGCGTGAAGCCAGGGAAGTGGCATCTCGCAACCGGAGAGCGCTCGACGATCTACGAGCTGGGGCGTCGGCAGTACTTCGTCGAGGAGGACATGGGAGAGAAGCGCTCGGACGACGAGTTCCTGCACACGGAGAACTTCGTGCTGGTGGACGGCCGGCGGCGCATCCGCGGGATCTACAACGGGCTCAACGACACGGCGCTCGCGCAGCTCGTGGCCGACGTCCGCACGTTGCGCGCCGAGCGATCTCAGCCGGGAGGTTGAGCCGAGGCCCATCGGGCGCGCGCGAGCGCGTCCGCCGGGTCGAGGGCGCGCAGCGCGCCCTCCTGATGCTCGAACCAGCGCGGCGTCACCGCGCCCACGCGCCAGGCGCCCTCCTCGTCGACGAGCAGCTCGATGGAGAACAGCGCGCCCTGCGCGTAGACCCGCTGGAAGTTCATCTCCATGCGGAGGTTGCCGCACGAGTACAGGCAGAGGTCTGCGCCGCCCTCCCCCACCGCGAACGGCTGCACGATGTGGCTGTGGTGGCCGTAGAGGATGCCGACGCCGGCGGCGCGGAGGACGCGCCAGGCGTCGCTCTGGAGCTTCGAGGGGGCGTACTCGGACTCGAAGCCCCAGTGGTAGGAGAGCATGACCAGGTCGACCTGCTCACTCAACGCCTCCACGCGCGCGAGCAGCGCGCCCGCGCGCTCGCTCATCGTATCCCTGGGGGCGAGCAGCTCGACCAACGGGACGACCGCGACGCGGTCGTGGGTGCGCCGGTGGAAGTTGACCCCGAAGGTGCACGCGAGGACGCCGACGCGCAGCGGCCCGACCTCCAAGACCCGAGGGACGGAATCGATCGGCGTGACTCCGCGCGCGCTCAGGCGCCCGGCGGTCTCACCGACGCTCGCGGCGCCGCGGTCGAGCGCGTGGTTGTTCACGACCGACGCGGCGTCGAACAGCGGGACGTCCGAGGTGCCGACGAGCGCGTCGAGCTGAGGCCCGGGGAGCTCGAAGACGAAGCGCTGGCGGGGGGGGGTGTCGGCGTCGCCCGCGGCGCCCTCGAGGTTGAGGGCGGAGAGGTCGTGGCCGCGGATGAGGTCGGCGAGGGGTTCGTCCCAGCGGGTGTGCTCGAGCGTGGTGGCGAGGTCGCCGCCCAGGAGCAGCGTGACGGCGCGCTCTCCCTGACGCGGCGCGTCGGTGTGCCGCCATGGCTCGAGGTCGAGGCCATCGAGGTGCGCGGTGTCGTCGTCGACGGGGATCACGCTCGGGTCGCGCTGCTTGAGGACCATCTTGAGCGCGGCGACGGGGCCGATGAACGGGATGAGCTGCTCGGTCCGGGTGTAGCGGCTGGGCCGAGCCAACGCGATGCACAGCGGCACCAACCCGAGCGCGGCGACGCCCCATCCGCCGGCCAACCCCAGCCCCGCGAGCGCGGACCCGACGAGCATGCCGGGGTCGGAGAGGCAGTTGAAGAGCGCGAACGCGCGCGGTCCGCTGGGCGTGCCCGCGACCCCCGCGTAGGCGACGAGTATGAGCACCGAGTGCGTGAGCGAGAGCGCCATGAAGATCCACCACGCGCCGGTCACGACGTACGCCGCGACGATGGCGGCAGCGAGCAACGGGAGCGCGACGATGAGCCAGGCGCGCGGCGCGCGGCGCGCGATGACGCTCCCGAGCGCCTGGCCGACGATGAAGACCACGGACATCGCGAGCATGAGCCCGGCGATGCCGAACGAGGGGAACCGCTCGGCGACGTGGCTCGCGGCGAAGGCGAGCGCGAAGCCATAGAGGACCTTGGCGTAGAGGAGCGGGTAGACCGCGTCGACGCCGCGAGGGGGGTCGGCGCCCGGCGGGACCTCCGAGAGCGTGATTCGCCGGGGGTCGAGCGTGATCCACACGGCGAGCGCGCCGAGGACCATGACCCCCGAGAAGGACGCGAGGACGGGCCGCGCGTCGCCCACGCGGAGCGCGGCCTGTCTCTTATACACATCTGACGCTGCCGACGATCTACTCTGTGTAG
>OJDV01000678.1_pt1 | contig 11407 bp, 7 predicted proteins | sample 1592911 | NCBI WGS metagenome assembly OJDV01 (sample SAMN05416860, study PRJEB24817) | seawater metagenome | isolation source: Sea water | place: Canada:Atlantic | collected 2013-11 | reverse complement strand
GCGTCTGATGTGTATAAGAGACAGTCCTTCGACTACGGACCCCGGACCGTGCGCATGGAGCTCGCGCCCGAAGGCTTGCGCTTCATCGAGTCCTCGAAGGGGAAGACCTCGGCCCGACCTCCCAAGCCCTCCACTTCCGACGAACACGACCTCGCCACCGCGTCCCACGCGCTCATGAGCGCTGTATCGAAGTCGCTTCGTGACGAGGTCGTGGCCCAGCGCCTGCGGCTCGAGCGCGACCTCATCTCACAGGCGCGCTGGCGCGTACCCCACTGGCGCGAACACGTCCTCACCCACCCTGTCATCGGACCGATGGCGCGCGGCCTCGTCTGGACGCTCATCGGCTCGGACGGAGAGGCCCGCCACGTCCGCCCCACCGAGGACGGCGGGCTCATCGACGCCGCCATGGACGAGGTCCTCTTCCATGAGCACGCAGAGGTTCTGCTCACACACCCCCTCCACATGTCGGCCGAGGAGCTCGCCGCGTGGACCCACCACATGCTCGAGTTCGAGCTCTCACAACCCTTCGACCAGGTCGGACGCGCCACCTACGACGCCAGCGACCCCGAAGACCTCGCGCTCATACTGGCCTTCGAGTCCAGGTCGCGCCTCGTGGGCGCGAAGGCGTTGAAGAAGATCGCGCGACAGATGCCCATCACGCTCAAGCTCGAGCCCCACGAGTCGGTATGGAGCCGGACTCGGTTCGAGCTCCAGCTCGACCCCAAGGTCACGGTCGCCTTCGACAAGGAGGACGCGAACACCTACGCGTTGGGGGCCATCCTCATACGGCCCGGGTCGACCGACCCCGAGTTCTACGAGGTCGGCAACCAGCTCATGGCCTACGCCGACATCGCGCCGCTGCACTTCTCCGAGCTCACAAGGGTCCTGGAGATGGCCTCGTCGACCACCTGAGCTCCAACGTCACACCTGGAGTTCACACCCGGAGGACAGGTGAGGACTCTGACGCAACACCTCCTTGCCCTTGTCCGTCACGCCGTTGGCGCGCACGTCGAGGGCCTCGAGTCGCTCCAGGAGCGGGCTCACCGCGAGCACCTTCGCGCCCGTGGTCCTCATGTTCACGCTCATCATGCGCAGGTCCGTCAGCGACTCGAGGTGCCTCGCATGGGCGAGGTGCCTGACGCCGTCGGCGCCGATGGCCTTGTTCGAGTGGAGCACGAGGTGGGTGAGGTTGGAGAAGGTCGCGCTCCCCGCGATCGCCTCGACCGCGGACGGCATGAGCTGGTTCTCCTCGAGCACGAGCACGCGCAGGTTCGTCAGGTGAGGGCTCGACGCGAGCGCCTCCACGCCGTCGACCCCGAGCCGACCCTGGCTCAGGACGAGGATCTCGAGGTTCGCGAGCGCCGCGTTCGACGCGATCGCCCGGGCGCCCTCGAGGCCCGACTTGCTGCCCGAGATCGACAGCGCCCTCAGGTTCTTCAGGTGCGGGCTCGACGCGAGCGCGGCGACGCCCTCGGGCCCCAGCGACTGCTCCAGGATCTCGAGGCCCTCGATCTCCTCGAGCGCCTCGAGCTCCGCGAGCAGATCGCCGTACCGCGCCGTGAGCTTCTTCTCCCAACGGCTCGAGTTCCGGACGCGCAGCGTCCGGGCGAGCCCGGACGCCAGGTCGCCGTACTCGCCGGGATCGAACTTGCGATCCCCAGTGAGCTTGACCGAGCACGGGTCGACCAACGCGGTGTGGTTGGAGAACGTCCAGTGTGACGCACGCTGCGCTCGGATCGGGTGCGCGGCCTGCAGCAGGTCGAGCGCCTCGCGGACCTCCTGGAAGAGCTCGTCCCCGAGGTCGGAGTCCTCACTGGAGATCTCCCTCAGAGACGTGATCGCGGGCGCGAAGACCTCAAGGTCGGTCGCCGAGGCGAGCCGCTCGCGGAGCTCCGTGACTCGCGCGTTCGTATCACTCATGTTGAACCTTCATGGTCGTCTCGGTGGGATGTGCCATCAGACCATCCCCACTTGGCCGAGCTTCCAGCGCACGCGCGCGACGGCGAGCGGGACGATCTTGGCGCTGACCTTGGCGCCCTTCTGCAGCGCGCGGGTGGCCTCCTTGAAGGTCGCGCCGGAGCCGGTGTAGTCGTCGAGCAGGAAGACCGGCCCCTTGATCCGGGAGACCCCGGGCGCGCACATCAGCATGCCGTTGACGTTGGCGCGGCGCTGGTCGTTGTTGAGCAGCTCGCCCTGACGCTGGCGCTCTCCAGGCTTCCACATGAAGGGGTCGAGCAGGAGCTCGGCGCCGAGCTCGTCGGCGACGACTCGCGCGGCCTCTTCCCGCTGCGCCCAGGTCGACGACGGCAACGCGAGCACCGTGCCCACGCCGTGCTCGGTGGCGAGGCGTCGGGCGGCGATGACGAGGCGCCGCGCGGTCTCGGGGTCGAGACCGGCGCTCGGGTCTCGGCGCTTGCGCATGAAGCGGATGTACTCGGCGACGCGCAGCGTGCCGTCGTAGACGGCGAGCCCCTCGGCCATCTTCGGGCGATGCGACGAGCGCACGACCACGGGACGAGCCATCAACCAGTCGTTGGCGACGCGCACCTGCTCGGGCGACGGCGCCTCCACGACCTCGGCGTCCGTGCACCCGGCGCATCGGCCGCAGCGCTCGGCGTGGTCGTCACCAAGCGCCACGCGCAGCGCCTGCATCAGGCACTCGGGCTCCCCTCGCCCGTACGACATCATCCGCTCGAGCTCACGCGTGCGGACCTTCTCCTGGCGCTCGTAGCGCTCGAGGTTGGCGGGGCCTTCGTTGGGGCCCGGGACGTAGACCTGCGCGGACTTCGCCTTCTCCTTGACGACGAGCCCCTGCTCGACGAGCTCGGCGACGACGACCGTCACGCGCGTGGGGTGGAGGCCGCTCATGCGCCGGAGGTCGGTGAGGCGGGCGGGGTTGCCGTCGGCGTAGCGCCGGCGCACGAGGTTCGTCAGCATGACGAAGTCCTCGGGCGCGGGCTTGGCCGAGTGGATGAAGTGATCCTGGATCTGGCGGTCGGCGCGGTCGAACACGAGGACGCCCCGCGCGGGCTCGCCGTCACGGCCCGCGCGGCCGACCTCCTGGTAGTACGCGGTGATGGAGCCTGGGATGTCGAAGTGGAGGACGTAGCGCAGGTCGGACTTGTCGATGCCCATGCCGAGCGCGTTGGTCGCCGAGATCGCGGCGTACTTCCCGGCGAGGAACGCGTCCTGGAGCTCGCGCTTGCGCTCGGGGTCCTTGCCGGCGTGGTAGGCGACGACGTTGAGGCCGCGCTCCCTCAGGTACTCCGCGACGATCTCGGTGTTGTCGCGGGTGGCGCAGTAGATGAGGCCGGGGGACTCGAGCGAGGGTATGAGCTGTTCGAGCGTGGCGAGCTTCTGGGCCATGCCGTCGGCCTTGGCGCGGAAGAGCGCGAGGTTGGGCCGGTCCATCGATCGGCGCATGACGGCGAGCGCGGAGTCGGCGTCGGGTGCGAGCTGGGCGGCGATGTCGCGCTCGGCGCGCTCGTCGGCGGTTGCCGTGAGCCCCAGGACGAGCGCCTCGGGTCGCCGCTCGCGCATCGCGCGCACGAGCCTGGCGATCTCACGGTACGCTGGGCGGAAGTCGTGGCCCCAGGTCGAGATGCAGTGGGCCTCGTCGACGACGACCAGTGAGACGGGAAGCCCGAGGAGGAACTCGGCGCGCTCGACGTGGTCGAGCTGCTCGGGGGCCACGAACAGGATCTTGAGCTCGCCGGAGGAGGCGCGGCGGCGCGCGAGCGCGTTCTCCTCGTCGGACTGATCGGAGTTGATCGAGGCCGCGGGGACCTCGAAGCGGGACTCGAGCTGCCCGATTTGATCGCGCATGAGCGCGAGCAGCGGCGAGACGACGAGCGTGATGCCCTCGAGCAGGACCGACGGGATCTGGTAGAGCAGCGACTTGCCGTAGCCGGTGGGTTGAATGCAGAGGAGGCCGCCGGTCTGCACGAGGGTCGAGATCGCCTCGCGCTGCCCTGGGCGAAAGCCCGGGAACCCGAAGCGCTCGCGGACGGTGGTCTCCAACATCTCATCTGTGATCTGGAGCGCCATGGGCGACCTCCTGGGGCTCGAAGTCGTGTGTTCTTACTATAAGGATCGCGCGCACGCGCGAGGAGGTGGACCATAGCACCTGAGAGGCCGGGTGTGCAGGGCTGCATGGACCCCATTACGCTCGTCATTCGATCGACGAACGTGACAGCCATGAATCGACGAGACGGCTACAGGAGGCCCACAGGCGAACACGAAACTTTCGTTGATCGGAGGGGTCGGCGTTAGGCTTGTCCTGCACGTTCCCGCTCTGAGCACGTAACTTTCGTTGATCTCTTGTTTTTCAACGACTTGAGGCACCACATATCCACATCCGGAGTGGATAGGACGCCGAAACGAGGCGAAATCCCGGCTTGAGTGGGTAACGTTCGTTGACGGTTCCCGCTCTGAACCCGAAAGGTTCGTTGATCGGGGGGCTCCGCCCACGGCTTTTCCCGCTCTGGAGCAAGAGGGTTCGTTGATCATACCCCGCCTGAACACGAAAGGTTCGTTGATCGGCTTCTTCTATCGGAGGGCGAAAAGCACGGTGTTGTGCGGCCCAGCGGGGGTCGAGGTCGAGGCGCTCGGAGCGCCCGGGCGCGAACACGAAACTTTCGTTGGAAGGAGGAGCCCAGCGACCCACGCCGTGCTCGGCGGAAACCCCGCGCACGCGCAGGGGATGAAACCGATCTCAGAGCGATCGCACCCGATCAGGCCAAACGAGGTGGTTTTCATCCCCGAACGATCACTATCGGCGAGATCGGGTCTTCTGGGGGGTCGGCCAAAAAAAAGTTCAAATTTCTTTTCCCCGGTCGAGCACGTAACTTTCGTTGATCGTTCCCGCTTTGAGCACAGAGGGTTCGTTGATCGGCACCCGTTTGAGCACGACACGTTCGTTGATTGGCACCAGGTGCCGCTCTCGTTTTCCCCGCCCGAGCACGAAAGGTTCGTTGATTGTTCCCGCCCCGAACACGAAAGGTTCGTTGATCATACCCGCTCTGAGCACGCAACTTTCGTTGATCGTTCCCGCCCCGAACACGAAAGGTTCGTTGATCGGGGCTGGGGTGTTAAAAGTTATTCCCGCTTTGAAGGGGTAACGTTCGTTGACGTTCCCGCTTTGAACACGAAAGGTTCGTTGGGAGTTCCCGCTCTGAAGGGGTAACGTTCGTTGACGTTCCCGCTTTGAACACGAAGAGTTCGTTGATCAGAAATTGGTATGACCATCGTTTCAACATGTTGATTTCATTAAGATAAGCACTCGTTAAAATTCGTCGAGATTTTGCTTAGACTATAAAATATAGCATATTTTATTTAGACTATACCCGCCTAGACGATGAACGACCCCCTCATCCTTCGGGGGGGTCGCCCATCGTGATAATCGAAGAACACGGGAAGACCACACGTCGTTAAAATATTTATTTAACGAGACCCCCTCCTCGCCTCGACGGCGTTTGCTCGCCTCGCCCTGGGCGAGTTAGGTTGTGGCATCTTGGAGTTGACGCCGACGAAGGACGTCGAGCTCGTGAGGGGACAGGGTTTTGCGGGACGACCGGGCCATGGAGGCGCCCTTGATCAGCGTGGATATAGACAAGCTCACCAACCGTACCCAGGAGCTCCTCGACGATACGTCCTGGAGCTACGACGCGGTCTCCGGGCTCCCGAGACACGGGCGCATCGAGGGTGAGGCCGAGTTCATCGAACACTTCGTGCGGCGCATGGCGCTACACGGGACCGACTCGTACCTGAACCCGGAGGTCCACTTCGAGCTCCGCACCGAGCTCCTCAAGACGCTCTCCCTCTCGCGTAAGCGTTACCCCTACCAGCGCAAGATCGACCTCGCGAGCGAGCACGTCATCGCCAACGCCGAGACCTACGTCGGCTGGACCAACCTCATCGAGCGCGCCGACGCCGGCGAACCCAGCGAGTACCAGTTCGACCGCGACCAGGCCTGGTGGTCTCGCGGGGAGTTCCGAAAGGTCCACGAGGAGCGCCTCTACCTCGAGTCGAAGCACTCCGGCGAGCAGCTCGAGCGCAAGCTCGAGCACTCCGGCTTCCGCCTGATGTCACAGTCGGGCTGGCGCGCCCACACCCGCAACGACCTCATGGTCTACCTCATGACCTCCGGGTCCGAGGACCCGCTGCGCTGGCTCGCCGCGCTGATCCGCGTCTACACCACGCCCCGCTCCTTCGTGACCCCGGAGCACTTCGACCTGCTCTCGCTGGATCAGAAGGCCGTGGGCATGCTCAAGTCGAACTTCATCTCCTCGATCATCTCCAAGATCGAGCACCGCGCCGTCGCCATCCCCCACCACCCGATGGCCACCCTCCCCAAGGAGGCGAACAACCTGGGCATGTTCGCCGCCCAGGACCGCTCCTCCCACTCCGGCATCAAGTTCCACCAGGACTCCGACACCGGCCAGCTCTCCCTGCTCGCCTACGACCGCAAGCTCGTCCTAAAGCGCAACGACGTCCCCGACACGTTCATCCGCATCCCGCTCCCGAAGTCCGCGCGCGGCGAGGCGCCCTCCGAGCTCGACGCCCTCCTCATGGGCCTGCGCGGCCTGGCGAAGCTGGGCGACAAGGAGCGACGCACACACTTCCAGGACATCCCGCGCGTGGTCGCCGGCATGTTCCTCGCCGCCGCCCACGACTCCACCGCCGGCCTCCCCAACGTCGGCCCCGGCGACTTCTGGGACTCCGACACCGCGCTCCGCCTCACCAGCCTCATCGGCCTCAACCGCTCCTACACGCACCACAAGAAGCGCGTGGCGTTCGTGCGCGAGTGGCTCGAGTCGATCGAGCTCGAGCGGCGCATCCGCTCCGGCGGCGGCGAGGCGATCTTCCGCGGCCCCGTCGTCCAGAAGCTCAAGGGCACCATCAAGGTCGCCTCCGACCACGCCGGCGAGCTGCGCTCGGGCACCTACAAGGTCTGGCGGCTCGACCCCGACCTCTGGCGCCTGCGTAACCCACAGGGCCAGTCCCCCTCGTTCATGCTCATCGACCAGCGCGCCTTCAACCTCGAGACCCGCTCCTCCGAGCCCTTCAACCTCTACTGGGCCATCGTCCAGCGCGCCTACAACTCGATGCTCTCCACCAACGCCGACGACAAGGTCACCCGCGACGGCACCTTCTCCCCCAAGGTCCACATGCTCTATGAGTGGGCCGGGCTCGAGAAGGCCGGCGACACCACCAACCCCTACCGAATCCGCGAGCGCGTGCGCGATTGCCTCGCGCTCATGGTCGACAACGGCCTGCTCCTCGACTGGTCCTGCCCCGAGCTCGAGGCCGACGACGTCGACTTCTCCATGGAGCACTTCCACGACCACATGCGCGTCAAGCTCACCCTGCCCACGCCGCTCGTGCGCTACCTCCCCGAGCGCGCCTTCGCGACCAGACCCCCCAAGCTCGAGCTCGTCACCGACGCTGAGGTCTGACTCCTCCCTTCGCGCGCCGGCACGACACCTACGAGAGCCGGGTTGACGCCCTCCGCGCGCGCCGCGAAGATGCCCCTCTTGTCCCCCATCATGCACCCGGAGACCCCAACACGTGCAGCGGTACGGTAAAGCGGGTGGGTTCGGCCTCGCGGCGCTCTTCATCGCGCTGATCATCGCCCTCCCCTACGTCGAAGCCACCGGCGCCGACCCACAGATCGTGGGCGTCGGCGACGCGGTCTGGTACGCGCTCGTCACCGTCACCACCGTGGGCTACGGCGACCTCTCCCCAAAGACACCGCTCGGCAAGGCCATCGGCGCGTTCTTCGTGCTCGCCAGCCTCGGCATCCTGGGCGTGCTCATCGGCCAGGTCGGCGGCGCCCTCGCCTCTCGCCGCGAGCGACGCCGGCTCGGGCACTTCGGCTACACCGGCCAGAACCACGTCGTCGTCCTCGGGTACAACCCGCTGGCGCGCGGCGTCATCGAGGAGCTCGTCGAGGCCGACCTGGGCGTCGTCGTCGTGACGCCCCAGCGCGACGAGGTCGACCTCATCCGGGAGGTCTTCGGCCAGCGCGTCTTCCCACTCTATGCCCGCTACGACGACGAGGAGGCGATGGCCCACGCGCGCTTGCCGCTCGCTTCGCGCGTGCTGCTCGCGCTCGACGAGGACACCGGCTCGCTCGTCACGTTGCTCCGCCTCAAGCGCGCGCACCCTGAGCTCCCGGTCGTCGCCTCCGTGGCCAACCGCGAGCTCGTCGACGCGTTCCGCGGCGCCGGCGCCGACCACGTCATCTCCACGGGCGAGGTCACCGCCGCGCTCGTCGCGAGCCTCGTGTTCGAGCCCGACGTCGCTCGCTTCGCGCGCGACATGATCACCGCCGACGAGGGCGAGGACGGTGAGGACGGCTGCGACATGCAGCAGTACGAGGTCACGCAGGGCCACCCCTTCGACGGCGCGACCTTCGCCGAGGCACACCGCGAGCTCTACGCGCGCCACCGCGTCGTGGCCGTGGCGATCGCGCGCGCCTCGGTCGGAGGCCGCCCGCGTGAGCTCGTCGGCTTGCCCGACGACGACGCGATCGTGCGCGCCGCCGACCACCTGCTCGTGGTCGCCCGCGAGTCGAGCCAGAGCGCGCTCGAGCGAGACCTCTTCGGCGTCTCACAGGGGGTCGGGCGATGAGTGACCTCGAGGGCGCGATGCTCGAAGACCACGTCGTCCTGATCGGGTGGGACGCCTTCACGCTCCAGATCGTCGAGCAGCTGCTCGCTTCGCAGAACGTCGTGGCGCTGGCGCTCGAGCGCCAGGAGCACGCCGTCGACGTGCGCGAGCTCTTCGGTGACGACGTCGTGCTCACCGCGGTCGGCCGCTACTCCGACCTCAAGACCTTCGCGCCGCTGGGGATCGACCGCTGCCGTAAGGTCTTCGTGAACCTCCCCTCCGACCACGAATCCCTCATCGCCGTGCTCAGCATCCGCGCGCTGTTCCCCGACGCCGAGGTCGACGTCGTCCTCTCCAACGAGGAGCTACGCGACACCTTCTACGTCGCCGGCGTCACCTACGCCGTCTCACCACACAGCATCGCGTCCCGCGTCGTCGCCAGCTACGTCCACGAGGAGGACGTGGGCCGCTTCACCTCCGAGATCCTGAGCGCCACGTCCGACCGCGACGACTGCGAGATGCAACAGTACCGCGTGCGTGAGGAGCACGAGTTCGTCGATCAGCCCTACGACGACGTCTTCTGGACGCTTCGCGAGCGCTTCGGCTGCGCGCTGCTCGGCGTCGCCCGCGACGAGCCCAGCGGCGAGCGCGCGCTGCGCAAGCTCCCCGGCCCCGACGAGCGCGTGCGCCCAGGGGACGCGCTCGTGCTGGTGGTTCGCGGAGACCGCGAGTCCGAGTTGACCGCGATGTTCGGTGTGCGCGAAGGTGTGGCGCGAGATTTCGATAGCTGAAACGCGGGGTTGTGCTGGTTTGACCGATCGGTTACATTTCGCGCGTGACGTGACCTACGACCCAGATTTCATGGGCGGCCCAGACGCCGCCGATACGAGGAGGAGCGAGATGGCGACCTACGACATCAAGATCATCAACGGACGAGTCATCGACGGAACCGGCGCCCCGGCGCGTGAGGCGGACGTGGCGATCAAGGACGGCAAGATCGCCGCGATCGGCAAGGTCTCCGAGGACGCAGACCGCGTCATCGACGCCGCCGGCAAGCTCGTGACCCCCGGCTTCGTCGACATCCACACCCACTACGACGGCCAGGTCTCCTGGGACGAGGAGCTCTCGCCCTCCTGCTACCACGGCGTCACCACCGCGGTGATGGGCTCGTGCGGCGTGGGCTTCGCCCCCGTACGCGAGCAGGACCGCGAGCGCCTCATCGCCCTGATGGAGGGCGTCGAGGACATCCCCGGCGCCGCGCTGGCCGAGGGCATCACCTGGGAGTGGGAGTCGATCCCGGAGTACATGGAGGCGCTCGACGCCAAGCCCCACACCATCGACTTCGCCGTCCAGGCCACCCACGACGCCGTCCGCGTCTACGTCATGGGCGACCGCGCCATCGCCGAGGAGGAGGCCACCGACGAGGAGATCGCGCAGATGCGTGAGATCGTGCGCGAGGCGCTCGCCGCCGGCGCCGTCGGCTTCTCGACTGGCCGCACCGACAACCACCTCTCCTCGGACGGCAAGATGACGCCCGCCTCCGAGGCCACGGTCCGCGAGCTCTGCGGCATCTCCGAGGCCTTCAAGGACGCCGACCACGGCGTCCTCCAGGGCGTCTCCGACTTCGACATGAACACCGACCGCGCCCGCTTCGACGAGGAGTTCGACATCTTCACCAAGATGGTCGAGTCCTCGGGCAACGCCCCCATGTCCATCTCGCTCCTCCAGCGCGACGCCGACACCGAGCAGTGGAAGAACATCCTCAAGCGCACCGAGAAGGCCAACGAGGAGGGCCTGAACCTGCGCGTCCAGGTCGCCGCCCGCGGCATCGGAGTCCTCCTCGGCCTCCAGGCTACCTTCCACCCGTTCATGGGCTTCCCCACCTACAAGACCATCTCGGAGCTCTCGCTCGAGGACCGCGTCGCCAGGATGCGTGACCCCGAGTTCAAGACCCAGCTCCTCTCCGAGACGTCCGACAACGTCTCTGGTGACGGCTCCGCGCTCCCCGCGCTCGCTGACGTCTTCCTCCAGAACCTCGACTTCGTCGCCGGCCGCCTCTATCAGTTCGGCGGCGACTTCGACTACGAGCCCGACTACACCAAGTCGCTCTACGCCAAGGCGCTGGATCAGGGCATCCCCGTCCTCGAGGCCGTCTACGACGCCATGCTCGAGAAGGACGGCGAGGAGCTCCTCTACTTCCCCATCTACAACTACCTCGAGCAGAACCTGGACAACGTCCACACCATGCTCACCCACCCGCTCGCCCTCCCCGGCCTCTCCGACGGCGGCGCCCACGTCGGCACCGTCTGCGACGCCAGCTTCCCCACCTACATGCTCACCCACTGGACCCGTGACCGCTCGCGCGGCCCCAAGCTCCCCCTCGAGCGCGTCGTCCAGATGATGACCCACGACACCGCCGAGTTCATCGGATTCAGTGATCGAGGCACCCTCGAGGTCGGCAAGAAGGCCGACGTCAACGTCATCGACTACGACACCCTCTCACTCGACGACCCCTACATCGTCCACGACCTCCCCGCCGGCGGCGCCCGCCTCATCCAGCGCGCCCGCGGCTACACCGCGACCATCGTCAGCGGCCAGGTCGTCATCGACAACGACGAGATCACCGACGCCCGCCCCGGCCGCCTCGCCCGCGCGAACTGACCGGACGCTTCGGTCGACCCGAACACGAGAGAGGCGGGCTCCCCTGAAGGGGAGCCCGCCTCTCTTTGCGTGTGGCTTTTGGGTTCGCGGGTTTGAAGAGGACTGGGGGTGGAACTGCGGTACGGTCCCCCAG
>OJDV01000676.1_pt1 | contig 11451 bp, 10 predicted proteins | sample 1592911 | NCBI WGS metagenome assembly OJDV01 (sample SAMN05416860, study PRJEB24817) | seawater metagenome | isolation source: Sea water | place: Canada:Atlantic | collected 2013-11 | reverse complement strand
GAGATTTCTGCCTGTCTCGTGGGCTCGGAGATGTGTATAAGAGACAGGTACTTTATCTTGGCAGAAGGTTTGGAGAATCTACCATAAAGTAACCCAGTTGCGAGTGCAAAGGATAATAATCCTAACATAGATTCCACAGCCGCAACAATATTGGCTATGTGACCAATAGGGGCAACTCTGCCATAACCTAAAGTGGTAATGGTTTGTGCGCTAAAAAAGTAAGCTTCAATGAATTGATTTGCAGGAGAAGTCGCTTTTATTCCAGTCAAATATTCTACTCCAACCAAATAAAATGCAGTAGCAAAGAGTAAATTAACAATGAAGTAGCTACCAAGTATAAAACCTAAGAAACGTATCCATGACATGGATATAAGAGAATGGAAGAAGTTGAATCGGTCTAATAAAGGGACGTTTACCTTTTTTACATTGAAGCTTCCATCTTTATTTAATGCTCTAAAATTTGAAGAAGAAGAACTAGCTGAGCCTAGCCCTAAATCGTTGTATTTTTTATCTTTTGTCATAATTTGAGGAGTTGACTGCTAAACTCCGAATTAATTAGCGTTATTTATGAGTTTGTGCGCTTCTTTGATAAGGAGAATGACACAGCAGGTTGTGTTCTTGAAAATTTATGGAACTACTATGACTTCATTCCATTGCTGGATTTGATTCATAAAAAGAAGGAAAGCAGGAACAATAATAAATCAAACATTCTTCATTTTGGAGGTTCCTATCGACTTGAATTTTTATTGAGGTGTCGTGGTGTTTTTAAAACGTCCAAAACTCATGGAGCGCGGACATTTTAAATTATGCAAAATATTAAAGGTTAGTTTCGAGAGGAAGGAGGCTGAGACTGTAATTACTCGTACTATTGCGAAAAAAGGCGTGCAGATTAGGAGTGGTTATCAGTAATTAAGTCACTAAAATTCAAATTTCAATAAAGATGCCTTATAAAGTAAAAATAAAGCAGTTACTTTGTAGTTTAAAATAATGATTAAATGATTAAAAATCAATTAACTATAATAGTACCAATTTATAACGAAGAAGAAAACATTCTCGAGTTTGTAAAAGAAATGGGCCTGTACTTGGAAGAAACTACAGTAAAATCTAAAGTTCTTTTTGTAAACGATGGATCAACTGATAAGAGTCAAGAAATGGTTGATGAAATTTGTTCTAAAAAAGAGAATTATCATTTTATTGAATTGGCTAAGAATAGTGGACTAAGTACTGCAGTAAAAGCTGGAATAGATGCTTGTGAAACAGAATTAGTTGGTTACATTGATTCAGATATTCAAACTAAGCCAATAGAATTTTTGAAATATTTTGAATTCTTCCCGGAATATGATATGGTGAATGGAATTCGAGCCAAACGAAAAGATACAGTCGTAAAAAAAATGTCATCTAAAATTGCCAATAGTTTTAGGCGTGCCATGATTAATGATGGGATAGAAGATACTGGTTGTCCTTTAAAAATTATTAAAACGGAATACGCTAAAAAGATTCCCTTTTTTGATGGCATGCACCGTTTTATTCCGGCACTTTTGCAATTGCAAGGTTGTAAAATCAAACAGATTCCAGTAAATCATTTTGAGCGTTTCGCTGGTACAGCGAAATATCATTTGTGGAACAGAATTAAGAAACCATTCTTCGATACGTTCGCTTTTCGTTGGATGAAGAGCAGGTATATCAATTACGAAATTAAAAACCGTGCATGACAACGAATGATATTCATGCAATAGGTTATATAGCGCAAGGTTTATTTGCATCTCGTTTTATAATTCAGTGGATTCAGACGGAGAAAGCAGGAAAAATTCAAGCACCAACATTGTTTTGGCAAGTGAGTTTGATTGCTTCTTTTCTACTTATTTTCTATAGCATTTTGATTAAAGACCTTTCTATTTTAGCAGGTCAAGCTTTAGGTTATTTCGTCTATATTAGGAATTTAAGGCTACAAAATAATTGGAGAATTTTACCAAAAGGTTTTAGAGTATTTGTATTAGCAGTGCCGTTTGCTGCTCTAGCATATCTATTTTTTGGCGACGAATACAGTTTCAAAGTAATGTGGCAAAACCAAGATAATAATTGGCTTCTATTCTGGGGATTAATAGGGCAGTTGATTTTTTCATGTCGTTTCATTTATCAATGGTATTTTTCCGAAAAAATTAAAAAATCTGTTTTGCCTTTAGGTTTCTGGATATTAAGCGTTGTTGGTTCAATTATTATTAGTTCCTATTCTGTTTATCAAGGAATTTATCCAATTTTAATCGGTCATATTTTTGGATTGTTCGTATATAGTCGTAACATTATGATTTACTACAAAAACCATAAATGAAGAAGATTTTAGTAACAGGCTGTGCGGGATTTATTGGTTCTCATACAACTGAGGCTCTTTTAAATAAAGGCTTTTCTATTATTGGTATTGATAATTTTTCGAGTTTCTATGGTCGTGATGTTAAGATGAAGAATCTTTCAAACTTTATTGATCATCCGAATTTTTCATTTTTCGAACTGGATATTCGAGACAAAGAAAAGATTCATTCAACTTTAATTGAAAAGGTTGATTTGGTGGTTCATTTAGCTGCTAAAGCAGGAGTGCGGCCTTCAATCAATCATCCTGAAGATTATATAGATGTGAACCTGAAAGGAACTCAACATATTTTGGATTGGATGAGAAAAGTTGGATGCATGAAAATGTTTTTTGCTTCATCTTCTTCTGTATATGGAAATAATGAAACTGGGGAATCTTTGCAAGAAGATAAGTATGATGTGAAGCCAATATCGCCTTATGCATTTACAAAGAGGGCAGCAGAGTTGATGAATCATTCGTATCATCACTTGTATAAAATGGACATAATTAATGCCCGTTTTTTTACTGTCTACGGACCAAGACAACGACCAGATTTAGCGATTCATAAATTTGTAAAACTAATTTCTGAGGATCGACCAATTGAAATGTATGGCGATGGCTCAACAGCTAGAGATTACACCTTTGTTGAAGATACAGTGCAAGGAATATTAAGTGGTGTGGATTATTTATTATCGAAAAATGGTATTTACGAAACTATTAACTTAGGTAATCACAGCCCCTTAGATTTAAAATCTCTTATTTCTATGATTTACAGTGAAATGGGAATTGAGCCAAATGTGATTATAAAGGGAATGCAAGATGGAGATGTGAACATTACTTTCGCCAACATTGATAAGGCCCAGAACCTGTTAGATTATTATCCAGAAACACAAATGAAAGCTGGTATAAAGAAGTTTATAGACTGGTACCGACAACAGTAGGGATAATGAAGCAGTCTCAGATATTATTTGTCCTTTTTGTAATTTGTATTTGTGCATTTTTTGTTCATTTAGATTCAGCTTATCCTGACATAATGGAAATGAGAAATTTCACTACTGCAAGGGAAATGATTACTGAAGGGAATTGGTGGTATACAACATTAAACCTAGAACCTAGATTAGAAAAACCGCCTCTTCCAACATGGATAACTGCATGGTCAGTATTGATTTTTGGTGATTTCGATAATTTGTATGCGTTAAGATTACCTGGAGCAATTATATCAACCTTAATGGTTTTCTTTTTTTATGGATTTGTGAAAGAACAAACCAAGGAAAAGTATTTGCCTTTTGTTGCAGCTTCAGTATTGGCAACAAGCTTGTTAATTGTGCAAATGGGACGTACAAATAGCTGGGATATTTACAGTCATGCTTTTATGGTTGGGAGCCTTTGGCAATTGATGGTAGGAATAAACCGAAAGAAAGTTTCGCCTATTATTTATTCAATGCTTTTTATGGGACTTTCGATTTTTTCAAAAGGCCCGGTTTCCTTATATGCTTTATGGATTCCCTTTCTTATCGCTTTTGGTGTTGGTTTTGGTAGGAAAGAATTAAAGATACATTGGAAGAAGCTCACTTTTATAGTATTAGGTGGGCTAGTTGTTGGTTTCGCTTGGAACATCTACATGTATCTAAATCAACCAGAGATAACTGAGTATGTTTTGAATAAAGAAACAACTTCTTGGGCTACGCGTCATGTAAAATCAATATTTTTTTATCTGAGTTTCCCAATATATATTGGAATATGGTTGCCATTTTTAGTTGCTTTTTTCTTTTATAAATTGTCAAGGCCTCTTGTTGACAAAATTGGGAACTATAAATTTTCTATTTCTTGGGTGATAGCAGCAATCGTTTTACTGTCAATAATACCAACCAAAAAGGAACGGTATTTATTGCCAGCATTGATACCTATGGCGTTTGCGGTTTCTTATTTTATTTATGGGATTTACAAGAAGGTAAAACATGATTCTTTAAGTAAATACGAAAGTTTTGTGGTAAAGCTGTTTATTTATATTTTGACTGCAGTAACACTAATTGGCTCAATAGGTTTGATTATTCTATTTAGAGAATCTGTAGATTATACTATTATTATAACATTTGTTATTGTAGGGATATTAGGCATTACTGGAATCTTGCTTTTTAGAAAATCTAGTTACGAAAGGCTCTTTTTTATCCCGATTGGAATAGTTTGTGTCATTTGCATCGGGGCTACCCCTAAATTGGTTCAATGGTTTTATAACTATGACGAATTTAAGAGTTTAGCTGAAATTCAAAATATTGAAGAACTAAAAGAATTACCAATTTATATTGAATGGCAAGTGTTTGACCCTAAGATTGTTTGGTTGGCAGGCAAGGCTACTAAATCTATGAACTCCATTTCCTATTTAGATAAGTCCAAATTCCCATCAATTGCTATTACTGTAGCTCCTATTGAGGAGACCTATGTAAAGAATGATTTAGATAGTGTAAAACTGAAACACTATGGAGCATTTGATTTCCATAGGAAGGACTCTAAATGGAAAGCACATGTTTATTTAGTGGAATGGAAAGAATGAGATGCGAATTTTATTACCATTAATTGGTGTTAAGTTTTGGTTGAAACTATTTTAAATTAATTCAATATCAACACTCCCGTTGAAAAGAATAATTACATTCATAATAATGTTTTTTACTGTTACTCAGGGTCTTTTTAAGTCAAAACTTAAAGAGCTCTAAAAATATGAGTTACATATAATATTGAAGGATTGTTTTGAGTAGAGAATATCATTTAATTGATAAAAGAATTGCTGCTAATAATGGGATAATTAATTGTCCAAAAACCAAAACTGTATTACTTAAATTTATTAATTGAGTTTTTTTATACTTTGCTTCCAATTGGGGAAATGTATATAAATAGTATTTATGCACTATTACTAGCGGTATTATCAAAATTGGCATAATAAATAACTTGTTTGTTAAATAAGAACCTCCTACTTGCTTAAACCCATTGAATTCTACAGCTACCTGTACTATTTTAAAAATAAAAGACACATGAATTAAAATAGTGAGAAAAACAATACCTGCGGCATAAAAATTAGGGTCCGCATTCTTCTTTTTAACTAGTAGATAAATATAATAGTAGGCTAAGTTGTACATATTCAAAATAGATTCAATTATCGATCATAAACGACCTCGATTAATGATTCTCCATCATTGTGTTGATAAGCCATATCGCCACTAAAAGCTACTTAATGAGTCTGAATAGAGTAAAAACTCTGATTACCTGGCTTTATAAAAATTTAATCTTTGTTTGATCTACTTCATCGGCGAACTTTCAATTATTTCATGACTCTCTAAGTTATTAATTCCCCAATTTTCTAGTTCGTCTTCGGTCCATAAATCTGGGAAGAAAATTCTTTTCTGATACCTCGGGTGCATGTACTTTTGCCATTCACTTCCACCCGTAGCTTCAGCTTTTTCTTTCCCACTATTCAGGTATTTTCCTGCAGCATCAAAATGCGCCATCACCCACAATACATTTACCGTATGGTCATAATGTCTCATGGCATTTATCAACTCAACGTCTAACTGGTCCTCAGTAGGTAGAGATTTAAACTTGGTCCATAGATTGGAGGTGTTGTAGGTTTTCATAAAGGTGATAAATTCCTCCATGTATTTATCTTCAAACAAACTAAGCAAAGCTGATTTTTCTCCTGTTTCGTAATTTTTACCTGCGGCCTGCCAATAAAGATGGTCAAATGCGTGACTAAATGGAGTGTCTCTGTCAATTGTTGCTCGAAAACGAATATCAATAAGGTTGATTAATTCGGTAGATGCAAATTCAATCTTTCTGTATTGTGCACTTTGGAAACCACTAGCAGGAGTTAGGGTATCTCTAAATTTCATGTATTGTTCCACTTCCATTCCGTCACCCATAATTTCAAAAGAGGAAGAAAGCATGTCAAAATAACGACTAACACGGTCCAATCTAGTGGCGAAAAATTTTGTTGTCAACTCTTCTTTGGTAGCAATTTGCTCAATTTCCCAAAGGATCATTTTGAATAACAATTCATTGATTTGATGGTACATAATGAATACCATTTCGTCTGGTTGAGTAGTCCTTTGAACTTGAAGATTTAATAGTGCTTCAGGTTGAATATAGTCCCAATACGTAATTGGTTTAGCGTGTAATAATCCGCTTAAATGGGTATCTACATTTTGGCCAATCTTATCGTATTTGACTTTTAAATCTTTAATTAAGTTTTCTTTCTTGTCGTCCATATGGTTCGATGGTTTGGTATTTTCTTCTCTTTTGGTCGCTTATTAGCTTGGAAATATCGAATCAGAAAGTTAATTAAAATTATAGGGAACGCCTTTATCTTTCAAGTAATTGCCGTAAACTATTTGCAATTCTTGAAATTGGATTCCTAAAATGGTAACTGCCCTAAATCCACATTTCCTCCTGTTACAATAACGCCAACTTTTTTGTTCTTGAAAAGCGTTTTGTTTTTGAGGATGGCGGCTAAAGGAACTGCACTAGAAGGTTCAACTACTATTTTCATGCGCTCCCAAATCAACCTCATTGCAGATTTTATTTCGTTTTCACTTACCAGTAAAACCTCTTCTATTTGATGTTGGATAACTGAAAAAGTAATATCTCCTAACGAAGCCAATAGACCATCCGCTATTGAAGTGGGATTTGGGTGAATCGTCAACTTAGATTGTTTAATTGAAAGTTCTGCTCCATTTGCACCTTCAGGCTCTGAACCATAAATTTGGCAGTTTGGAGAATAATAATTTCGACTTAAAATACTTCCTGAAAGTAAACCACCTCCTCCAATTGGAGTTATTAAAAGATTTAGGTCATTGTGCTTTTCGAAAAACTCTTTTGCTACTGTTGCCTGCCCCAGAATGATATTCTCGTTGTTATATGGATGTATGAAAGTAGCTCCCGTTTCTTTTTCAATTTCTTCAGCAACTATTACCCTTGCTTCTTGAGTTGGTTCGCAGAAAGTAATTTTACCTCCATAGCCTTCAACTGCTTTTACTTTAACTTTTGGTGCATTAGAAGGCATAACGATGTATGACGGAATGTTATTCAATTGAGCTCCTCTTGCAACTGCTTGGGCGTGATTTCCAGAGGAATGAGTTACTACTCCATTTTGTTTTTGAGCATCAGTTAATTGAAGTATAACGTTAGCTCCTCCCCGCATCTTAAAAGCTCCGATTTTTTGAAAGTTTTCACATTTGAAAACAATTTCACATCCTGCCATTTTGTTAATGGCAGAGGAAGTCAACGTTGGAGTTCTATGAATATAGGGCTGAATTCTTTTGTGAGCTTCATCAAGAGCCTTCTTCGAGAATACAGATGAATCGAAACTCATCTATTTTCTCAATTCTTCATTCATTTGGTCTACTTTTTTTACCAAATCTATTTTAAACTGATCCATTTTTACAGCTATATTTTCGTCTGATGTAGCCAATATTTGTGCAGCTAGAATGGCTGCATTTTTTGCTCCATTTAAAGCAACAGTTGCTACAGGAACGCCACTTGGCATTTGTAAAATTGAAAGTATAGAATCCCAACCATCAATTGAGTTGGAAGATTTAATAGGAACACCAATAACAGGAAGCGGAGTAGAAGCTGCTACCATTCCAGGTAAATGCGCTGCACCACCTGCCGCAGCAACAATTACTTTTAAGCCTTTACTTTTAGCAGTTTTGGCGTAATTCAACATTTTTTCAGGGGTGCGATGTGCTGAGACAATTTCTACTTCAAAATCTATGTTTTGTTCTTTCAAAAAGTCTAATCCAACTTGCATCACTTTCAAGTCAGAAATACTTCCCATGATGATTCCAATTTTTGCTGCCATATTATTTTGATGTTACTTTAACAATCGTTTTTATCTTTCTTGCTTTTTCCTTTGCTCTCTCTATGTCTTTGTCTAAAATGGTAATGTGTCCCATTTTTCTATAAGGTTTCACTTGTTCTTTGCCGTAAAGATGAGGATAAACTCCTTTTTCTTCCAATATTTCTTGAAAACCTTCATAGTATGCCGTTCCATTTGCATTTTCTTCGCCTAATAGGTTTAGCATTACAGACGGAATTTTAATGTCTGTATTACCAAGGGGTAAATTTAAGATAGCTCTCAGATGCTGGGCAAATTGAGAAGTATAATTTCCTTCAATACTTTGGTGCCCTGAGTTGTGCGATCGTGGTGCAATTTCGTTGATTAACACTTCACCTTTTTTATTAAGAAATAATTCAACGGCAAGTAATCCAACCATCTCCAATTTTTGAATCAAATTGGTGGCTAATTCGTAAGCTTTAGCTGCAACAGAATCGCTAACGTTTGCCGGTGAGAACAAGAATTCTACCATGTTAGCTTTTGGATTAAACTCCAATTCAACTAAAGGGAAGTGCTTAATTTCTCCTTTCTCGTTTCTAGCAATTACCACTGATAGTTCTTTTTCCAAATCAACGCCTTCTTCAATTACTGAAGGTTTGTCAAATGCCTGATCTAAGCTTTGCTTTGAATCAATTCGTTGAACGCCATAACCATCATAACCTGAAGTTCTCAATTTTTGAAAAACTGGAAAGGATAAATTGGAATTTGCAATATCTTCTTTGTTTTCAATTAGTTGAAATTTTGAAGTTGGCAAGTCATTGTCTGTATAGAATTGCTTTTGTAAGCCTTTGTCTTGAATTATTTTCAAGATGTGAGGCTGAGGAAATACCTTTACTCCTTCTTTTTCTAATTGAGCCAAGGCATCAGAATTTACGTCTTCAAACTCAATGCTCACCACATCTTTGTCCTTACCAAAGGCGTATACGTCGTCGTAGTTTTTAAAATCACCAACAACAAATTCGTTGGCCAAATTTTTACAAGGAGCATTCGATGAGGGATCTAAAATATCTATGTGTAGATTGAGGTTGTATGCTTCTTGCAAGGTCATGCGTCCTAATTGACCTCCACCAAGAATACCAATTTTGAATTTCTGAGAATGAATGTTTTTCATTTTACCCTTCGCTTTTTAATTGACAAAGATAAATGGAATTAATGAGAGAATTAACATTGTTTCTCCTCATTGAATCCTCAAAATGGATACATTTGCGCCTTTCAAAATCAATACATTTAGTTTGAGCCGAATAAAAATTCACGACAAAATCTTTGAGCCATTCATTTCGGCAGAAGATATTGATAAGGCAGTAACCAAGGTTGCTGATAATATCACAAAGAAATATAGAGGACGTAAGCCTGTTTTTATAGGAGTGTTAAACGGTTGCTTCTTTTTTGCGGCCGATTTAATGAAGAAAATCGACTTTAATTGTGAAATTTCCTTTGTTAAAGTTGCTTCTTATGTTGGGACTCAAACTACAGGTAACGTTCGTCAGCTTTTAGGCTTAGATCAGAAGGTTTCTGGTAGAGATGTAATTATCATCGAAGACATTGTGGATACCGGGAATACAATAGAGGCAGTGACCGAAATAATTACAAGTATGGGAGCGTCTAGTGTAGCCGTTGCAACTTTGTTAATGAAGCCCGATGTATATAGTAAAAAAGTTAAAATTGACTATGTTGCTATAGATATAGACCCTGAATTTGTGGTAGGTTATGGGCTGGATTATGATGGATTTGGTAGAAATTTAAATCAACTTTACGTACTTTCACAAGCAAATAATCTCAAATCGAACGAAGATATGTTGAATATTGTGTTATTTGGCCCTCCGGGAGCAGGTAAAGGAACTCAGGCTATTAAGTTAAAGGAAAAGTATGATTTGGTTCATCTTTCAACAGGGGATATATTGAGAAATGAGATTAGTAAAGAATCTGATCTGGGAACCTTGGCTAATTCTTATATGATTAAAGGAGAATTGGTGCCTGATGAATTGGTAATTGATATGATTGGGAATTGCTTAAATGAACATAGCGACGCTCGAGGTTTTATCTTCGATGGATTTCCAAGAACAACAGAACAAGCACAGGCGTTAGATAATTTGCTTGAAAAGCATAGTACTGAAATAGATACTATGCTTTCCTTAGAAGTGGATGATGAGGAACTAGTCGATAGAATTATAAAGAGAGGGCTCGAAAGCGGGAGAGAGGACGATAAAAATGAGTCTGTTATTTTTAACCGAATTATGACGTATAACAAGAAAACAGCTCCATTAAAAAACTATTACGACGAGCAAGGAAAATATCATTCTATTGCCGGTGTAGGTTCAGTTGTAGATGTTTTTGGACGATTAACTTCTACAATTAAAGCTTAAAACTTAATTCCGCAGATTAAGATATCATCTACTTGTTCTTCCTTTTTCATCCATTGTTTAATGGTGTGCTTTATTACCTTTTCTTGTTCAATCATAGGAAGGTGTGCAATGTTTCGCAACATATTTGCGACATTTCTGGTCATGAATTTTTTCCCTTTTGGACCACCAAATTGATCAGGATATCCATCAGAGAATAAATACACGGAATCTCCAGGTTCAATTGAGATTGTTATAGTTAGAAACTCTTTTTCTCGTAAAGAAACTCCACCAATGGAAAACTTAGAGCCTTTGAAAATTTGTAATTCCCCTTTTCGAACTAAATAGAGTGGGCGCATAGCTCCAGCAAATTCTAATTTATTTTGGGCAAAGTCCATGTGTATTAAACCAAGCTCCATTCCATCTTTGCTGTTTTTATCGTTCATGGAATTCTGATGCAGAGCAATCCGCACTCTTTTATCTAATTCACGTAAAATAATTCCAGGTTCGGTAATGTGTTGCTGGTTAACAATTTCGTTCAATTGCGTATAGCCAATAATTGACATAAATGCCCCTGGTACACCGTGACCCGTACAATCTACCACAGCAAAAAGCGGTTTATTTTTAATTTTTTCATACCAATAGAAATCGCCACTTACAACATCTTTTGGCTCGTAGTGCACAAAGGAGTCAATAAATTCATCCTTTAAACGATGCATTGGTGGCAGTATCGACGCTTGAATTCTCTTTGCATACTGGATACTCTCGTTTATTTCTTTGCTATTTATTTCTACAAGTTCTTTCTCTTTTTGAAGGTCCTCTGTTCTCTCTTCAACCTGTCTCTTATACACATCTCCGAGCCCACGAGACAGGCAGAAATCTCG
>OJDV01000675.1_pt1 | contig 11475 bp, 5 predicted proteins | sample 1592911 | NCBI WGS metagenome assembly OJDV01 (sample SAMN05416860, study PRJEB24817) | seawater metagenome | isolation source: Sea water | place: Canada:Atlantic | collected 2013-11 | reverse complement strand
ACTCTCATTGTAATCATCTGTACCTTCGCTATCGGTATGAGAGCTTAATTCAATGATAATATGAGGATTTTCGATCAAAATTTCATAGATGGTCGTATCAATTGTAGTTTTTGAAGCCTCAGTTAACGCAGCTTTGTCAAACTCATAGTAAATATTTTCAACCACTATACTTCGTCCAAAGTAATACTCTAAAGCAAAGTTTTTAATGTATCGTCTGCTCCGCTCTATACCGGTAGTAATGAGATCATGTTCTTGTATCAAGAAGCCCAATTTCTCCGTTTTCAACGTATAGAATTGATCAACCTCTAGCTGAAATTTATATTTCCCATCTACCTTGGTTTTTGCAGTTTGCACCAATACTTCTTCTCCGGTTTTTGGATCTTTTCTATACAGCCTAACTTGAACCCCTTCCATGTATCTATCATTCCCCAATTTCATCTTATCAATCATGGCTCCTGAAACCGAGATTTGTATGCGATTTACATCTTTAAACTCATACAAATCATCACAACAAAATTTATCTTCCCCACCAGGTTTTAATCGGTTACTTGCAAATATTCCTTCTCCACCTTTCTTGCTTTCAACGTAATACAATTCATCAGCAGCAGTATTTATTTCGTTCCCTATATTCTCTGGTTCCAACCATTTTGTTCTTGTACCGTTTGATTTAAAAATATCTAAGCCACCGTAATTTGGATGGCCGTCGCTACTAAAAAATAAGGTTCGGTTTAATGCATTATAAAAAGGGGTCATCTCATCACCCACAGAGTTGATTTTTGACCCACAGTTCTTTGCCGATTTATAGCTGTCATTTTTCTCATTGTAAGTAGTATACCATATATCTAATCCACCCTTCCCTTCTTTTCTGTCCGAAACGAAATAGATTGTTTCTCTATCTTTTTCATCTAATCCTACAGTTATCTGTGTTTCAGTATAAATTGGTGAATTAACAATTGCAGGAAGTTTTTTTGCAGGTTTCCACTCCCCTACTTCCTTCTTCATAACATAAATATCGCAAGCCATATTACCCACGCTATTTACCTCACATGCAGAAAAATAAAATCGATTCCCGGCAGGATTAAAAGCTCCATTTGCTATTTCAAATTGCAAATAAAGTTCCGTTTGTCTCCATTCACTTTTATGTTCCCATGTACCTGAATTCTTTTCCGCTACATAAAATTTACGCTTCGGAATTTCATCTTCATCTACGTTAAAGATTTTCTTCCCTTTTGTTTTTAACGAATTGTACGCTATAGTTTTATTATCCAAATATATAGGCGACCCTTCTATATGACTTCCATTAATATTATCAGAAAGCGGTTTAATTTGATATTTTGACACCTTATTTGTGTTCAAATTCTCACAAGATGCTGCTGTAAATTTGGCTAAACGCAAATAGGTTTTCTCCTCTTTCTCACCTCGATAATCCTTTCTAAACTTCTTTAAAATAGGCAACGCTTCTTTACATTTTCCATTAGCAGCCAACATTTTAGCATAATAAAACCCGGCTAAAGGATATTTATCATTTTCTCGTTCAAAGACTGTTTGGTAATTTTCTTGTGCAGCAGAGTAACTGCCTCCCTTTCGTTGCGCTTCAGCCAAACGATACAGCACTTTATAATCGGGTGACTTCTTGTCCAAATATAAATTATAGTATTCTGCAGCACTTTCCCAGTCCTTAATGTACTCAGCTGCCTGAGCCAACTTCTTTAATTTATTAGCAGAATACTGATTTTCCTCTAATTGGGAAAAAACCGATTGTGACCATAGCAGGATCACTAAAAGTAAGGTGACTTTAGTACCGTTCACAGGGAATTCTTATATTTTTTAATTTAGGATCTCTAGCTGTAAATATCAGCGATAATTCAAATCCTCCTTGGTAATTAGATGCCAACTCTAAATCAGAAATATTGATATCGTAAGACAGTCCAAGATCAAATTTGTTAAAACTTGCTCTACTACCAAGAATAAACGCATCCGTGGTTCTGTCTAAGCCTGTTCTAAGGTATACAAATGGCTTCAACTCATCGATTTTTTTTAATTTTGCAACAGGGAATGATATGGCCGAACCAATTAACATTTCAGAAGCTCCACGTGCCCAATAATAACTCACATACGGATGAAGATTCAATTTCTCATCCAATTGCTTTTCTGCTAAAAATTGTCCTCCAACGCCTCTATTCTTCTGGTTTCCTAGATCAAAAAAACTTTCCTTCGGTTCTATCAAATGATTCAAAGATAACCCTGAAGTCAGTTTCCAATTGTTCCCAAATGATGTTTCCCAAGTCGCACCTAAATTAATATCGTAGTATGAAGTATTCTCACCTGCAAAGGATTCACCGCTACTTAAATTTTCGTTAAACCCTCCTGTATTTCTATCGTATTGTGAAGGAAAACTTAATCCATTTTGATTAAAAGATTTTGCAATCCAAGAGTTTTGAATAGCAAAGGTAATTTTGTGCTGTAAATAGCGGTAAGACGCTCCGGTATTCAATTGAAATTGATTCACTGTCAATTTTGCATCGCCACTTTTATCATTTGCATAAGAAAGACCTGCAAACCATTCCAAAACAGGAATTGATGTTTTAAATTTCTTTGTAAAGAAAAGGCTTCCAGTAGTAAAAGGCACCCCAATAGATTGCCATTGTTGACGATAAGCAGTAATTACCTGAAAATTGCCGTCGAACCGGTTGGTAAAACTTGGATTTAGCTGTCTATCACCAACCAACCTTTGTGAGAAATGTACGTCTTGTGAATAAGTATCTTTCGTAAAAACCGAAAGAAACACTAAAAAACAGATGCTTAGCCTTATTTTTGACATGGATTGTAAAAGTAAGAGAAAACAATTTAACCGTTAATCCACAACTTTGAATTTGAAGAAAATACTTATCATTTTTATTTTTCTAATCTCCGGTATTGCAAGTTCAGCTCAACTGAATGCAGATTTCACGGCAAACGTTACTGAAGGCTGTGGTTCCCTTTCTGGAGTTCAATTTACACCAACAGGTGATGCCTCAATTAACTCTTGGTCGTGGAGTTTTGGTAATCAAAATAGTTCTCTTTTACAAAACCCTTCCGCTAGTTATACTTCGCCTGCCAGATATACTGTTACTTTAACCGTAAGTAACGGGACTGCAAGTCAGACGATTACTAAAAACAGTTACATTTCTGTTTACAAAAACCCAGTTGCCAATTTTACTTATACACCAACTGGAGGTTGTTCTCCATTACCTGTTAATTTTATCTCTACTTCAACTTTAGGGGATGCTCCAATTTCGAGTTACAATTGGGATTTTAAAGACGGCAGTCAAGCACCTGATACTTCTAATGTCAATCACATCTATCAAGTTCAAGGCGGTTTTTCACCAAGTTTACAAATTACAGATACCAACGGATGCAGTAGCACAATTTTACTAGGCCCTATCAACGTAACACCTTCTCCCGTTGCAGCATTTACAACAACTAGCCCAAGGACTAGTTGCTCTGATTCCTTAACTATAAATTTTATTGATGGCTCAACAGGAATTAACCTAACATACTTATGGGAGTTTGGTGATGCTACAACCTCCAATCAACAAAACCCAACACATACTTATAATGGGTATGGCTCTTATACTGTTTCATTAACCGTAACTGATCCGAATTGTAATAATAAAAAGACAGAAGTCAATTACATTCGACTTCGACAACCAATTGCTAATTTTTCACTTAATGACAGTGTCTTTTGTGTCGGCGAACCCTTGCCATTTACAAATAACTCATCTGATGTAGATAAGTATTTATGGGATTTTGGGGATGGCAGTGGCTCTGACGCCTTGATACCAAAAAAATCTTACCTCGATTCTGGCACCTACGTTATTAGTTTAAGAGTGCTTGCTCCTGGTTGTTCCGACATCAAATCGGATACCATTAGAATTGAAAAAGTAATTGCTGACTTCACTGTAGATACATTCAAATGTAATCAAGGAGATTCAGTTCGTTTTATCGACCAATCGTACAATGCTGTGCAGTGGGAATGGAAGATCGAACGTTCTGGTGTTGGCACTAATTCTTTCTATACTAACGATTCAGTACAAAATCCAGTTCACTACTATGGAAATAATGAAGGACGATTTTCAGATTCCCTAATCGTAACGAGTTTAAATGGATGTATGGATACGATGTTCAAAGCGTCGCATAGAGTCTTTGATACAACTTTGATTTATATAACAGACGATAACTCGAATTTCTACGGCCCTATTGCACGAGGTTGTTTACCTGGCAATGTTGATCTTAATAGCTTTATCAACTCCCCTAGCCAAACAGGGAACTACATATTTACTTGGTTACTTCCGGATAGTAGTATATATATCGGCCCTAACCCACCACAGGATATAGCCATAATTGACAACAGATTACGAACGGTTAAATTATCTGTTATAAGCGCTGATGGATGTAAAGCAAAAAGCGCTTTGGATATTCTGTTTGGTTATCAAATTGCGCCAATTGTCGATTTCTTCCCTAAGGAAGTATGCTATGCTGATTCTTTCTTTGTTGCGAACATTAATCCTAATGACTCGTTGCCTAATTTCATAGCTTATATTATAGAAAGTGTGACATTCCAAGGAAGAGACTCCATAGTTCCGGACGGAATTAGGGACACCGTCCCTTTTACTCTATTTAAAGATACAGGCTATTTTAGTTTAAAAATAAGGCAAGGGTATAATGGTTGCGATTCAGTTCTGTTTATTGATAGTGCATTTTATGTAAAAGGACCAATTATTCAATCTACTAGCTTTTCTTCTAATTGCATCGATAGAAAACTTATCAATTTTAAAGCGTCAGTTATAAGTGCTACACGATTTTCTTGGAATTTTGGGGATTCCTCCATCTTCGATACATTAAACTTAACTACAAGCCATACTTATGATTCTTTAAAAACGTACGAATATATTTTTACAGCTTATAATGACACCAATGGCTGTGCTTCAGTAACCGACACCCAATATGTTTCATTGGACATTGTCATACCTCCCATTATTAGACCGGGAAATCCCAATTTTTGTTTAGGCGATGAAACTACAATTTGGCAGAATAGTTTGATAAAAATAGATAGTCTTCAATGGACTATTAATGGACTTCCAGTCAGTCAAAAGGATTCCTTTAATTATGCTTTTAATCAGCGAGGTACTTATCAACTTAGTTATAAAGGCAAAGACCTTGTTGGCTGTGAGTATGAAAGGTCAAAAACAATTTATGTTTCTAAACCACAAGCAAGCTTCAGTTATAATTTACTCGGTAACTGCTTACCGGTTGACATCAGGATGAATAATACAAGCATTTTCGACACAACAATAGCTCATAATTACTTTTTAATGGGAGGAATTGATACCGTATTTGCCCCTGATAACATATACACTTATACTGACGGCGGAACAAAATCAATTACCTTATATACTGAGAACGTTTTTGGATGCAGTGACACCGTAATTGCTTCAAATCTATTTGACTTACAACCCTTCGATGTTGCGATTAGAACCATATCCAACAACAACATTTGCGAAGGAAGAACCATCCTCTTTAGAAATGTTTCTTCTGACCGAAACCATACTTTTGTTTGGAATTTTGGAGATGGCGATACACTTTTGAGCAATCAAGATTCAGTATACCATACTTTTGATTCAACCGGAATTTTCAATGTCAAGCTTAGAGGTCAAAATGCTAATTCTTGCGTCCTCTTTGACTCGGTTCTTTTTAGAGTAGAAGCCAATCCTGTGGTTGGTTTCACCGCAGACACAATGATTTCTAGTTGCTACCCTTTAGAGGTTCAATTTCAAGATACTTCTGCAGGAAACATTGTAAAATGGTTTTGGCAGATAGGATCTAACTTTTCTGTTCTAGATGATCCACGTTTTATATTCGAGAACGTTGGCAAGTTTGATGTATCTTTAAGAGTAGAAACAGCCAATGGCTGTATTGACAGTATTTTCAAATCCGAGTATATCCAAACCAATGGTCCACAGGCGAGCTTTTCAATAGATAAAAAAGCAGGCTGTGTGAACGAACCGTTTACATTTACACTAAACAGTCAGCAAAATGTTGACAGCTACGTGTGGGATTTTGGCGATGGAAATACTCAAAGTGGAGGAACTGTGGCAACACATTCCTATAGAACAATAGGAAAAGTTTACGTGAGTTTAATTTTAAGCGATGCTAGTGGAACCTGCACGATTCCAATTAGAGATTCAATTCAAATTTTTGATGTGTTGGCAGATTTCACCATGCCAAACGATACAGGTTGTGCTCCGTATTCATCGACATTTATAAACACTTCCTTAAACGCAAACAGTTTAAGCTGGGATTTTGGAGAAGGTTCCACTTCTACCCAGCAACAAGAAACCATTCAATACAATACTCCCGGCCAATATTTCATTCGCCTTGCTATAACTTCAGCCATTGGATGTATTGATACGGTTATTAAACCATTAACTGTTTTTGAAAACCCAATTGCTTTGGTAAGCGGTGATACAGGTATTTGCATTGGTCAATCAATTCAACTTAATGCCTCTGGTGGAGATTTTTATCTATGGTCCCCAGCTACTTTTATCAATGATGTCACTATTTCAAATCCGGTTGTAAACCCAGTGATCAACACACGCTATCGTGTTCGAGTGAGCAATGCAAGCACTTGTTTTGATACTGCAAGCATATTAGTTGAAGTGATTCAAGAACCTAATTCCTTTATATTGTTAGATAGCTGCTTAATTATTGGTGAAAGCTACCAATTAAATGCATTTGCGGGGAATGGATTTAATTACCATTGGACTCCACCAGATGGCTTAAGTTGTACAGATTGTCCTAACCCTATAGCAATGCCCTTACAAAGCACCACTTATTACTTAGTTATTACAGACAAATTTGGGTGCTTTACTGTTAGGGATACCGTTGAAATAAAGGTGGAAGAAAAATACTCTTTAGATGTTCCAAAGGCCTTTAGTCCAAATAATGATGGGATCAATGATATTATTTATGCCAAAGGTTGGGGACTGAAAGAATTAATCGCATTCAAAATTTACAACCGATTTGGTGAACTTGTTTTTGAGAGTAAAGACTTTAAAAATGGCTGGAACGGTAAATACAAAGGGAAAGAGCAAAATATCGAAACATACATCTACACTGTTGAAGCACTAACTTTTGGTAGTAAGGTATTGACCAAAACGGGTAACATTAGTCTACTTCGATAAAACAGAAGCTTCATCACGAACTACCTAATCACAATACATTGTGCTTTAATCTGAAAGGTTGGACACAAAAAGTTGTGCGAAAATTGAATTCGTTTTTATTAAGAAGTGACAAACTTCAATCTCCGAGAGGTTAAACTTTCCTAAACAAGCAATTTTAGACACTATTTTATTGTTTGTATTGATCCAAAAAAGTCACTATCTTAACAGGATTAAATTAAAAAAGATGAAATTACCATCCGTACAATATCTTTTTGCTCAAGCAAGTAAAGCTTTAATTCGATTTCCCTTAACCATTCTGTCTGCGTTAATCGGAGTATCTGTATCAGTGTATGCTTTCGAAATGAGGAACGAAATCACCAATGTAGTACCGTATGTAAATGTAATTTTAGCTGCGGCCCTTGGAATACCAGTCTACTTTTGTGCTAAAATTTTAATCGAAAATAGGACATACAACCTCCTCGGCAAACTCCTAACCTTTATACTTCCTAGTATTTGCCTTTTGCTAATTTATTTAAGTTTCCCAGATTCTGAGCAAAGTAATAATTCATCTGTACCCTATATAAGATATGTAGTTTATAACCTCATTGCACATCTATTCGTTTCATTTATTCCTTATTGGAGGAAAGGAAATTTAAATGCCTTTTGGAATTACAACAAACTACTATTCCTGCGCCTCTTAACTTCTTTATTATACTCCGTTTTTCTATACGGTGGGTTGGCATTGGCATTGGTATCCTTAGATCTTTTGTTCGATGTTGACCTCCATGATGAATTGTTCATGCACCTCTTCATTGTAATTTTTGGCTTCTTCAATACCTGGTTCTTTGTTGCAGGAATACCAACAGATTTCAAGGAATTGGACGGTGACACAAATTACCCAAAAGGACTAAAAATATTTACTCAGTATGTTCTATTACCTATTTTAGGTTTGTATTTAGTGATTCTATACAGTTACGGAACAAAAATCATAGTTGAATGGCAATTGCCAAAAGGAATTGTTTCCTACCTAATTTCGGGGGTTTCAACTCTTGGAATCTTTAGTTTTTTACTTATTTATCCCTATGGGAAGCTAAAAGATAGTTTGTGGATTAAAAAGTTCACTCTAGGATATTATTACCTGCTTATCCCTCTTATTGCGCTGCTTTTTGTGGCTATTGTAATTCGCTTGCAAGATTATGGCTTTACAATTAAGCGTTACATTGTCTTACTGTTAGGTATTTGGCTAACAATAAATGCTATATACTTTATTATTAAAAGAAAGAACATCAAATTCATTCCAATTTCATTAACGATTATTTTGGGATTGATGTCATTTGGCCCTTGGGGAATGTTCAGCTTAAGTGAAAAATCTCAGAGTGATCGATTAGTTTCTATTTTGGAAGATAATGGAATCATTAAAGAAGGTAAAATACAAAACGAAGTAATTTGGAATCAAGATTCTCTTCCTGAGTTTCACTCCTATTTAAAGTCTAAAAATGATAGTTTACTATCTGATTCTTTGATTAACGAGGTTTATTCTATTATCCACTATATGGCAGAATACCACACGTTTGAAATGTTGGACTCCTATTTTGAGCAGAACTTGAGTAAAATGATGCAACAAGCAAGAGATAGCAGTGAGTGGGTTTATGAAGAAGAAGTGATTATGGAAAGTATGGGCTTAACTCATATATATAATTGGAGTAATGATGCTGATGGTAATTTCGAAAACAGAACTATTGAATCTAAAAAAAGTGACGTAAAAGATGTTCGAGGTTATGATTATTTAAAATACTTCAATAAAAGATATCGAAGTGGACTACAATCCAATTTACATTATACCGTAGAAGGTGATCGATTAACAATTGGTTTCAGAGATCATAAGCAAGAAGAATTATTTGTGAGTTACCAAAACGACACCTTAGACTATGATATAAGAGCATTACAAGAAAACCTAACTAAGAAATATGGTAAAAGACCTAATCTTGAAGTTCCTGTAGATGAAATGACGATTATAAAGGAGACAAATAAAATTAAAATTAAAATGGAAATTAACCGTGTCGGTGTTCGGGAAAATAAAGATTCATTAAAATTTAACTTTGTTAATGGGGATATGTATTTAAAAATCAAATAGAGCATAGTTATCATGAAAGGATATACTCAGTTTGTCTTTCAATTCCTATCTTTAAGTTTATGCTACACGGAACCCACAATGCGATTGAAGACTCTAGAAATGAAGATATTTTAATTTCTATCAACGGTGAATTATATAAGAGAAACGACGCAAAAATTTCAGTCTTTGACAGTGGATATCTAGTAGGTGATGGAATTTGGGAAGGCTTTCGACTAAAAAAAGGGAAGTTGCTTTTTATCAAAGAACATTTAGGTAGACTGTGGCAATCTGCTAAAGCGGTTCACATGAAGTTCCCTTTTACGAAAGAAGAATTAGTTCGACAAGTTTGGGATGTGCTAAATGAAAACCAGATGACTGACGGTGTTCATGTCCGCTTGATGATTACAAGAGGAATTAAAAAAACACCATCACAAGACCCCAGGTTAACCATTTCAGGACCAAATGTTGTCATTATCCCGGAATATAAAAAAGCTGACGAGAGCACCAAAAACAAAGGAATTACACTCTTCACATCTACAATAAGACGAGGTTCACCCGACTATTTAGATCCAAGGCTAAACTGCCATAGTAAATTACACGAAGTACAAGCATTGATTCAAGCGATAGAAGCTGGCTATGATGAAGCGTTGATGTTGGATGTAAATGGATTCGTTTCAACTTGCAATGCCACTAATTTTTTCATGGTTAAAAATGGCGAAGTCTGGACTTCTTCAGGAGAGTATTGCATGAACGGAATTACCAGGGCTAACATTATTCGAGTTTGTATAGAAAATGGAATTCCAGTATTTCAGAAGAATTTCTCGCTATTTGAAGTATATGACGCCGACGAATGTTTTGTTACCGGTTCATTTGGAGGCGTTACACCCGTTACAAAAGTTGATGGAAGAATTATTGAAAATCGTCAAGAATTATCGCTAAAAACAAAGTTATCTGAGTTGTACAATGAATTAGTTCAAAGAGAAATAGAATCTTAACATGAAAGATTTCAAACGAATTTGCTTGTGGTCAGGCCCTAGAAATATATCTACCACCATGATGTATTCCTTCGCCCAGCGTAACGACACGGTAGTATTTGATGAACCGTTGTATGCGTATTACCTTGCCAATACAAATGCAAAAGAGTATCATCCTGGAGTAGAAGAAATTCTTAGACATCAAGAAAATAAAGGAGAGAATGTAATTGCAGCAATGCTAAGTAATGAAGATTCTCCTGTTCAATTCTATAAGCAGATGACGCATCATTTACTGAACTTAGATCGAAGTTTCATGTCAGCTGTGCATCACATATTATTGACAAGAGACCCAAAAGAGATGCTACCTTCTTATGCTGCAGTTATCAAAGACCCAGTTCTTGCTGATACAGGTTATCAGCACCACAACGATCTAGTCGATTACTTTGAAAGTAACAATATCCCATTTACGGTTATTGACTCGAAAAAAGTGTTGCTAAACCCCAAAGAACAGCTTAAGAGTATATGCAAAAACTTGGATATTAAGTTTCAAGAATCAATGCTAAAATGGGAAAAGGGACCAAGGAAAGAAGATGGAGTTTGGGCCAAATATTGGTACAAAAACATTCATAATTCTACTGGTTTTATGGAATACAAAGAGAAAAACAAGGTATTTCCTGTAGCATTAAAACCTCTATTAAATGAATGCTCTCCTTATTATGAGCGTTTGAAACTCTTGGCAATTTAATACAAGTAACTAATCATGATCAAAAACCCTTGGGCCTATATAATTGCGTTTACAGCAATGAGCGCCATTCTAATGATCAGCAATTTTAAGATTCCTACTATGTTTTGGGGCGAGACAATCAGTACAAGAGGCATAATTACAGAAACAACATTAACTCCTCGAAGTCTGAGATCTAATAAACAAATTGCCACTTACCAATACCTAGTGGGTGATTCAATCTATAGCACTAGAGGAAATTTAAGAGGAGTAAAGGAATTTAAACTTATAGGATCTAAAATGAACATTACCTACTCCATTCAAAATCCTGAGAAGCACAAAATTGAAAATTTCTACGAAGATGTTTACCCCATTTCTCTTTCCTATCTATGGAATGATTCTTTGACAACAGAAGAAATCCTGTCTCTTATACACATCTCCGAGCCCACGAGACAGGCAGAAATC
>OJDV01000674.1_pt1 | contig 11489 bp, 10 predicted proteins | sample 1592911 | NCBI WGS metagenome assembly OJDV01 (sample SAMN05416860, study PRJEB24817) | seawater metagenome | isolation source: Sea water | place: Canada:Atlantic | collected 2013-11 | reverse complement strand
ACACAGAGTAGATCGTCGGCAGCGTCAGATGTGTATAAGAGACAGATTTAATAATATCTACTTCAGAATTTTTAATTTGATCTAAGCCCTTGTAAGCAAGTAGCAATTGTGCAACTGCAAGAGTATCATTCTGGCAATATTTTACAATTTTATCCAAGTTGTCTTCTTCCCAATAGATTCTTCCAACATCACTTCCTTCCATGTCGTTTTTTGGCGACTTAATATTGAAAAGTTCGCATAATAAAGCAAGCGAGGTGTAATTTTTATAATCACCGAACTTCCATAACTGCAATGTGTCTAAATGCTGTACTTCCCAAGGTTTTCTTCCGGCTATGTCTAAAACGTAAGGTAGAGGTAATTGATTGACTAAAATTCGCCTAGCCAAAAATGGGAAGTCAAACTCTTTGCCATTGTGCGCACACAATATAAAGTCGTTGGATTGGAAATTTTTTAAAAATAGCTGACAGAATTGCTGTAATACTTGTTTCTCGTTTTTACCGTAAAACGATTTGATTCGAAAAGTTCTTTGGTCTTGGAATTGCCTGTAAATGCCTATAGAGATACAAATTACTTTTCCAAACTCCGCATAAATTCCCGCACGGCTATAAATTGTTTCTGCAGTTTCTTCCTCTGCTTTTAGATAAGTAGATTTTTTCTCCCAAAGGGATTTCCATTTTTTCGATAGCTTCGAGAACTCTTTTTCTTGCGAAACGGTTTCAATATCAATAAATATAACCTTGTCGAGCTTTAGATTGTCAAGCATTGGTTAAAGATAAGGAAATTCTAGAATGGAAAATTATACTTTAACGCCGATAACAATGATATCGTCTACTTGCTCCTCTTCGCCCATCCAGTCCATCAGGTAATCTCTAAGTAATTCTTTTTGAACTGAGAGATCTTTTTTGTGATTAGCAATTAAAGTATCTCTAAATTTCTTATACATCATTTTTTTGCCTCTTGGACCACCAAACTGATCGGCGTAGCCGTCTGAGAAAATGTATAAAATATCCCCTTCTTCTAATTGTATTTTGTTATTGGTAAAGTTCGGAGTTGCTCCATCTAAAAACGAACCAATTGGGAATTTATCGCCTTTTGTTTGAAGAATTTCTCCATCTCTTAGCAAGTACAAAGGATTAAAAGCTCCCGCATATTGAAGTTCTCTTGTCTTATGGTTCAAGCAACATATTGCAACATCCATTCCATCTTTCGACGTAGAGTTTTCATCTTTTTGGTGAAGTGTCTCAGAAACGCCAATATTTAAATGATCCAATATTTCCGCAGGCGTACCATTGTTTGTTGTTATTAAAGCCTGTTTCAGTTGGTTATAACCAATAATGCTCATAAATGCTCCTGGAACGCCGTGACCTGTACAGTCTACTGCAGCAAAATATACTTCATCTTCAGATGCTCCTAGCCAGTAAAAATCTCCACTGACCATATCTTTCGGTTTATAAAAAATGAATGAATCTGGCAATAATTTTCTAACGTAGCTTTCGGGAGGTAAAATTGCTTCCTGAATTTTCTGAGCATACTTAATACTATCAGTAACTTCTATAAAATACTCTTCTAGCTGTTCTTTTTGTTGATCAATTTCTTCTTTCTGTTTAACTACTTCGGCTGTTCTTTGGCGAACTTTTTCTTCCAGGAAACGCTCATTTTCGGCTAAATCATCTCGCATCTTTAACAATGCCTTACCTAAACTATCCTTGCTAGAAAGAGGTTTGTATTCCGTATCAAAATTACCCGAACCTACTTCTTGAGCAAAATCTTTGGTTCTTTTCAAGCCGTCAACAACGTTATTCATAGCTACTGCCATTTCTCCAATTTCGTCGTTACTAGCTGAGGTGTCCTTTTCAGGAAACACGCCTCTTCCTAGCTTAACTAAAACCGTTTTAAGTCTGTAAATTGGATCAACAATATTCTTGGTAGTAATAATTGCAACAATAAAACTAATTACAATTAAAGCTAGTCCTAACCATATTACTAACCCTTTTAGGGTGTCGAATTGGTCATACATGCTTTCATTTGCGGTTTTCGAGGTTTCTTTTTGCTTGGTAATGAGCACGGCTAATTGCTCAAGGACATCGGCTGTTTTTGTATGAACTTCTCCACCTTCTTCAAGAGCAAATTCGGCAAACATTTTATTCGTTTCGTCATCGTCATAATCAGAAAAGGCTTGGAGGGGACCAATAACGTTATCTTGTTGCATTCTAAACAACACAGTGATTTCTTCGAACAATTCATTTAATTCGGCTCTTTGATCTTCGGGCCAATATGAACTTAAAGCTTCCAGCTCAGAATGAATTTCAGGATATACTTTGTTTCTGAATTTTAATAATTTATCCTTATCCGCATGAGGTTTTACGATATCAAGCCAAGAAAGTAATAGTAGCTTAGTTTCAACAATGTCAAACCTTAAATCTTGTAATACTTTTACAGATGGAGTATTTACGCTACTAATTCTGTCGTTTGTAGTTCTCGACTGCTCTAAAATAATGTATGTTGTTATAAACACAACAAGGGTCAGTATAATTAATATACCAAACCCCGATCCAATTTTTTTACCTATCGTAAACTTAAAGCTCATGTAATACTTTTTCTGAACTAGTTAAATTATTCTTTGTCTGGAGATTCCACCTCGTCTTTCTCTCCCACACCATCCAAATCTTCAATTTTTTTCTTAAAAAGTTCAGATTTTTCAACATCATTCATACTAAAATAAATCCCTTCTAACCCAATCATTGTTTCTCTTCGTTTTGGATTTAAATCATAGGCTTTCTTCATAAAAGGAAGAGACGTTCTAAAAATATCAAATAGTTGATCTTGCATCATGGTTAACTCCAATAGGTCTAGCCCATAATCCATTTTTTTAACAATTTCAACACCTTGATTATAGTAAATAATTCCTAAGTTGTAATTCGCGCTAAAGTTGTTGGAGTCTGCGGCAAGAACTTTTTCATAGTAGGCTATTGATTTATCGATATACGTCGATGCATTGTTTGTATCGATAGATGCAATGTTGTTATATGTACTGCCCATTGCCAAGTTAAACTGAATATCTTTTTCAGTAAAATTGGCATCAGGAACGACTCTTTTAGTAAGTTCTTTGTATCGCTCGTATGAGCTAATTGCTATTGGATATTCATCGGGGTTGAAAGCTACAGCAGATTGATTATAAAAAGTTTGGGCATAATATTTAATGGCATTTATGCATCCTTTTGTAAAAGGGCCATCTTTTTCCATTTGTAAAGATCTAGTAAAATATTCAATTGACTTTTCTCTAAGCTCAGAGTCTCTTTTAGAACTCTCATCTCTCTTGAAAAGATCTTTGTAAATGAAACCTTTATAATACCATGTAGCGGGTTTTACGCTGAAGACACTGTCTACCGAAGCAGCATCAATGAGTTCTTTTGCTTTGTCAAGTTCATTCTTTTTAAGACTATAAACCGCATTTGTAAGTTTATTCTGTCCAACAATGGTATTGGTGCAAAACAAGAGAAGTGCTATGTAAAATATCTTTTTCATATCAGTTCACTAAAACAGCAAGACCTTCTAGCTTTGAAGAAACCTTCAAGTTGTGCAGTTCTGCTGTTGATTTATTTAATTCAAATTTCTGTCGGCCACCCGCAATCATAAAGTTAATTGTGGCCCCTTTTTTAGCGTATCCCGGAGATTCAGTAACAAGTAATGTGCTTCTCCCTTTAACCGTGGAAAGAGCTTTTGATACTACATCATTATTATCTTTTGGGATGTAAAGGATGTGTGACTTTCCTATTTGGTCAACGCTATTGATCACTTTAATTGTTAATGTGCGATTTGCAACCTTCTTGACTTTGGACATATTACTAAGCTCTTTGTACAAAGAAGCGTTGTCACCGAGTATAGCAATCGTAAAATCCCCCGATTGATAGTCTGAAGGCCATTCAATATATTTGGTAAAATTGTAGATATAAACAGCCTTTATTTTCGCACTTGTATCTAACTTAGATCCCTCAATTGCAGGCGTAAAGGCCGGGAGCACTAAGATTAATAAAAGGGGCAATATTGTTAATAGCTTCTTCACAAATTTTTTCTATCTCAATTTATAAAAGTAATAAACTTTTGGAATTAAACCCATAAGGTTCTGATAACATTTAATTTATTTCTTCCGAGTATTAAATAAATTCTTGTTTCCTCGTCCTCCTCCTCCACTAGATTTAGAACGGCTTCCAGAACTTTTCATTCTTCTTCTTGGCAATGATCTCTTACTACCAAAAGTCTTGCCAGGTTTTCTAGACTTCCTGAAAGTCCCTTTCTGTGCTTGCTTTTTACGGATAAGTTTTCGACGACGTTTCTGATTATTATGCATTTTCGCCTTTGCTCTTCCTTGAAAGGGATTTACCCTACTATACATTGTTGGATTCCTAAATTTTCCGGAAGGAGCAACTTTACGTACAGACTTATTTGTATTGTACATTCCTCCGGTTGAGCTACATGAATACAAAATACTGATAAGAAGAATGAAGAAAAGGCGTTTTATTTTCAAAGGTTAGCGTTAATTGCGCTGCAAAATTACACAATGCAAGTATTCTATTCGTCCATTACAAGCAAAGGAATTTCACTTCGAAATGCCAACTTGTTTGTGATTGATTGAGTAAACAGTCTTTCGAACAAAGTATGTTTCCTAGAAAGCATTGCTAACATATCCGGTTTTTCAGTTTCAACGTACCTACTTAAACCATCGATTATAGTAGTTTCTGTTATGATGTTAATATTAGATTTAATTTCTGAGGCAAATCTTTCTAAGAAAACAATTTGGTTAAAACGGTCTTGCGTGCTGTCTTTGTCGTCTGGATGCATAACATGCACAAATTCAATTGATGCACGGCAAATTCTGGCCATCTCTAAAAGAGGTTTTAATTGTTCTGGATTTTTAATTTTCTTAAGATCAACTGCCATTGCAATTTTATCCACTTTGCTGTTTGTGGCTTTCTCGGGTACCGTAAGTATTGGAATCTTAGTGCTTTGAATTACATCTAATGTGTTTGTTCCAATAAATATTTCTTTTAAACTTCCTGCGCCTTTTGTTCCCATAACGATTAAGTCGGTTTTAAATTCATTCGCAACTTTGGGAATTAATGAAACAAAACTTCCGCAACGAGAGGTTGTAGTAATTTTTAACTCTTTGTATTTCTCTTGCAAAAGGGTTTCTTCTTTTAACTTTTTTAAAGAATTTATAGAGTCCTCTTTCATTCTATCTACAATCGAAACCATCACGTTTGACTTAGAATGTGGGAGTTTGTAAGAATTAAAAATGACTAAATCTGCTCCAAGTAAATGTGCGATATCTAATGCATAAGGAAAAGCTTGGTCAGAATTATCTGAAAAATCTGTCGGGAACAAAATATGTTTCATAGTCAGTTATATTTAAAAGTAGCCTATCAAATTTAACTTAAAATTATGCACTAATCAACAAGAAGTTTAAAGCCCTTACCATGGCTATTTATGATCTGTATGTTTTCGTCTTCTTTAAAAATTTTTCTCAACTTTGTTATGTAAACATCCATGCTTCTTGAATTGAAATAGTTGTCATCCCCCCAAACCATATTTAACGCATCATTTCTATCAACTACATTGCCCATATACATGCACAATAATCGGAGCAATTCATTCTCTTTCGACGTTAATTTTTTCTTAAAGTCGCCTTTTATGATAAGTTGCTTTTCAGGATAAAACTTGTAGTCGTTAATGTCAAATTCTTTTTTATTGAGCAGGTTGTCTTCGATTTGATTAATCCGTCTCATGATTGCTTCAATTCGCAGCATCAATACTTCCATGCTGAATGGTTTTGTTATATAATCATCTGCACCTGACTCAAACCCCATTTTCATGTCCTCTTCCATCGACTTTGCACTCAGAAAGATAATGGGAACACTTGATCTTAATCCACGAATTTCTTTTGCTAAGGTGAAACCATCTTTTTTTGGCATCATTACATCAAGTAAACAAAGATCAATTTCATTTTCTATAAAACCCTTTAGGCCGGCTTCGCCGTCTCTTTTTAATACAATATCAAAACCTTTTACTTTCAAGTAATCTGAAAGCATTTTTCCTAAGTTTTCATCGTCTTCAACGACAAGAATTTTTGTGTTTTTATTTTCCATGAGTTGCAATTTTTAAATTGATTGTTGTTCCTTTATTCTTAATGCTTTCTATGCTTATTTCTGCGAAATGTAAATCCACAATTCTTTTTACATAGCTTAAACCTAATCCAAACCCTTTTACGTCATGAATATTGCCTGTTGACACCCTAAAAAATTTATCAAATATCTTTTTCTGATTTTCTTTACTAATTCCTATCCCATTATCAGAAATTGAAAGTATTAAATAGTTTTCTTCATTTTTGGTTGAAATGGAGATTTTTGGTATTTCAGGACTGTATTTGTTAGCATTGTCTAAAAGGTTGTAAATTACGTTCGACAAATGTACCTTATCGGCCATAATGCAAGGTTCTTTTGCTTCCAAATCAAGCTTTAACTTACCATTTCTATTATTGATTTGAATGTCAAAATTTTGACTTACTTTTTGAATTATTTCGTGGATATTGGTTTTTGAAAAATTTAATTTCAAGTGAGTCGAGTCCCATACCGCACTTTTCAAAACATTGTCTACCAGGACAGACAAACGCTTGTTCTCCTCTTTAATCATGCTTACATAGCTGGTTTGCCTTTCTGCATCTAGCATTAAGGATTTGTCACTAAGTGCCTCACAAGCTAATGAAATAGTTGAAATTGGGGTTTTCAATTCATGCGTCATGTTGTTGATAAAATCATTTTTTACCAAAGAAAGTTTTTTCTGTTTATAAATGGTAGAAATAGAGCTATAAAATAAGCCTATAAGAATAAAAATCAATAAGATAGAAATTAATAAAACTTTCCAGCTGTTTTTTATTATCAAAGAATCTTTATCAGGGAAATACAGTAATAATTCATCACTCTCTAATAAAAAAGCATTCGGGAAAAGAGCAATTTTATAAGGAGAATCTCTTAATTCACTAGAGCCATTTTCATCTTCTGTGAAGGTAAGTCGATTCGTTTCGGCATCTAAAATATCGAATACATAGTCTGCTTTGATTCCATGAACCAGTAGTTCTTTTAAAAATAAAGAATCAATTTTTTCATAAGAAACGAGCTCGTTTTTGTCTTTTCGAATGGTTATAAGTGCTATTTCATTTACAATATCATTGACGAGTGTTGCTTTCTTTCTTAACTGATTTTTTAGCAAAGTATCATTGCTGTACGAGTCTATAATAGAAGAGCTTAGTATTCTTTTTTTAGTTTCGCGAATAATAAAATAGGAAGAATCGTTTTGGGGAGGAGGTTTGAAATTGATTTGTAAATAATCTGAAGGAATTGTGGCCATGCTATTGTTCAGAGAATTACTTTCATTCTGATTTGTTTTGGGCTGAACATTGAGCAACGTATCTGAACTTAACCCAGAAAAAAGCTCTTGCCCGTCCAATAATGAACTCGTAATTCTAGTAACTGCCTCTTCCCTGTCTAGTTTTTGAACTACATTGTTCATCACATCCATCACCGTTTGATCAAATTGCTTCTCTTGTGTTTCGGTACTTTTTTTCACCCAGTATGTTTGCAAAACAATAAGCACTAATATGCTTATTGAGGCAAGGGCAATGAGAATTATCAATCGTTTTTTAACCATGAAATGTTAAAATAAAGCAATAATACCAACCTTTTATACCACTTAACACTATTTAACAGCCGTTGATGTTTTGTTAACAGTTAGATGCGATTGTATGTATTACATTTGAATCATCAATCAAGCGCTATTTCAAAAGCATAATAGAAGTTAAACAAACCGTTTGGTTAAACTACAGGTTAAAAGAGCAGTCATTCGACTGCTCTTTTTTTGTTCAATAGTCTTATTTTTATTTTTTAATGGAATTCGATAAGATGGAAAAGATTTTAAATTACATTGACGGGGAACTTCGTGAAACTGTAAGTGGGGATTATTTAGAGAATATTGAACCAGCAACGGGGAAACCATATAATTTGCTGGCGGATAGTGACGCGGCTGATGTCGAGTTAGCGGTTGAAGCAGCTAATAAAGCATTTCCTGCTTGGAGTAAAACTCCGAAAGATGAGCGATCCGCTATTCTTTACCGTATTTCGGAATTAATTTTAGATAATTTGGACGAGCTTGCTGCAGCGGAGTCAAAAGATAATGGGAAGCCAGTTAGTTTGGCTACTAAGGTTGACATTCCAAGAGCTGCTCATAATTTTAGATTTTTCGCAACAGCTATTCTTCATTTCGCATCTGAATCTCACCAAATGGAGGAAGGTGCCATTAATTATACCCTAAAAGCACCAATTGGAGTCGCTGGATGTATTTCTCCTTGGAATTTACCGTTGTATTTGTTCAGTTGGAAAATTGCTCCAGCTCTTGCGGCGGGAAACTGTGTAGTTGCTAAACCTTCAGAAGTTACTCCTATGTCTGCTTATTTATTGTCTAAAATTTGCATAGAGGCTGGCTTGCCAAAAGGAGTCTTAAATATTGTTCATGGTTTAGGACATAAAGTAGGTGCAGCCATTACAGAGCATCCCGAAATACCGGTTATCTCTTTCACTGGAGGAACCGCTACTGGAGCGCAAATTGCTAAAGTAGCTGCGCCAATGTTTAAGAAGCTATCGTTGGAACTTGGGGGTAAAAATCCAACTTTAATTTTTGAAGATTGTAATTATGATAAGATGTTAAAGACAGTAGTTCGTTCGTCTTTTGCAAATCAAGGGCAAATTTGTTTGTGTGGTTCTCGATTATTGATTCACTCTTCAATTTATGATAAGTTCAAAAAAGACTTTGTTCAAGAAGTTCAACAGTTAAAAGTAGGAGACCCTAAATCTGCAGATACGAATCAGGGGGCTTTGGTGTCCAAAGCGCATATGGAGAAAGTGTTAAATCACATAGAAATTGCTATAGGAGAAGGAGGACAAGTCCTGTGTGGTGGAAAACAAGTTGATTTATCGAAAGAGGGATTAGACGGTTATTTTATAGAACCGACAGTTATTGAAGGGTTGAACATGAGCTGCAGAACTAATCAAGAGGAAATTTTTGGACCAGTAGTTACAATAATGCCATTTGAAACAGAAGAAGAGGCGATTGAACTTTCGAATGCAACGACATATGGATTAGCTGCTTCCGTTTGGACTGAAAATGTTAGCAGAACAAACAGAGTAGCGGATCAATTACATATGGGAATTGTATGGGTAAATTGTTGGCTATTACGCGACTTAAGAACTCCTTTTGGTGGAGTTAAGAATAGCGGGGTTGGCAGAGAAGGAGGGTTCGAAGCTTTGCGATTTTTTACTGAACCTAAAAATGTTTGTATTAGATACTGAGACGACAATTTTGAACTAAGAAATCGCGGTAATCTGTTGTTGCACTTTCTATCCTAAGGGTTTCATATTCAATGTGAAATAGGTCTTCGGTATTAGTATTCTGAAGCTTTTGTAAACGCAACTTTCGAAAGCAATACAGCGCCTTCATTTCAATTTTCTTCAATACATGCCCATCTAATTCTTGAAGTTCCAAATCGCTTAAGGATGTCATATTTTTCTTTGGGTTAAAAATGCAGTTATTTGTTCTGTAATAGCTAATTCTACAGTTCTTAATCTTAAATTATTATAATTTAATTTAGGGCTTTATAAAAATTGCTCAACATTGTGCTGCTTACTAATACGGAGACTAAAATGACAAGGTTTTCATTTTTCTTACTTTTTTGTGTGATATTATCAACAAGTGCTTTTTCTCAAAGGATTGTAGCCTTTGATAAATCGGGTAAAGTAAAAAGAATTCGTTACTACGAAGGGGAGTACATTAGTGTTAAGACAGTTGCTAAGCAGAAGATAAACGGAATCATCACTCAAATAAAAGATAGTTCATTTTTAGTAGAAGGAATAGAGTTGCACGTAGATTCGGTAGTGATAGTTTACAATTCACAAACAGGAATGGGTTATGAATTAATAAGAAATATATTCATTATCCCCGCTATTGGATACATGCCGTTAATCACTATAAATGGGTTGATTAATAACGATAGTCCCATAATTAAACAGAACCAATTTTATTATGGTGGAGGGTTCATTGCAATTGCTCTTATATCTAATTATTTAGCAAATCGGCCATTTAGAATTTCAAATAGAAGACCCTTAAAAATTATTGATATAAGTATTTAACTGTTATAAACAGCGAAAGTGTTAATAGTATTCGGCATAATTTTTACAGTATCATAGAATTGCTAATACTTTTGATACATGCTGAGAATACTTTTTTTTTATTTTTTAATGAGTTCCGTTCTTCTTTCCTATGCCAATGGGTTGGGGAAGAAGAAGGAATCTGATTTCCAAAAAAACTTCAATATTGCAAAGCAATATCTGTCCAAGCGAGAAATTTCAGCTGCTTTACCATATTTGCTTTACTTGAATAAGGAAAACCCTAAGAATGCCAATCTAAAATATTTAATTGGGTTGTGCTATGCAGAGTTAGAGGTCGTTAACCCAAAAACATTAGAATTACTAACAGATGCTTCTAACAAAGCTTCATTGGAATACAATCCAAATAGTTTGGAGGAAGAGCGGGTTCCAATCTATGTCTATTATTACTTGAGTATTGCTTTCGCTCAAAACAAAAAATGTGACTTAGCAGAAAAATATAGAGATATTTTCTTGGACATTTATCCGCACAATGATTCCTATTACCCAGACGAATCGATGAGGTGGATAAAGTTATGCAGGGGAATGAGGACTGAACCAGAACAAATTCCACTACCAGAATTTCCTAATTTTAAGCCGTTTGTCTCTCCAAAAACGGAACCACCTAAAATAGAAATCCCAACTGAAGAAGTTCAAATTCCTCAAGCTGTCAATAATCAACCTAAAGCACTCCAAAAGATTAAAACTCAAAAATTAGAGTATAGTACTCAATTACCTATTTATGGTGTTCAACTTGGAGCATTTAAAGAAGCGGTTCCGGTAAGTAGATTTAGTAAGTTAAAGAACGTTGATGCGTTTATGGACAAAATAGGTTGGATTAGATATGTAGTAGGTCATTTTTCTATATATTCTCAGGCAGAAAAGTTGCTTAAAATAATTCGTGAAAAAGGATATGAAGATGCTTTTGTTGTAAATGTTAATCAAGAAAAAAAGTTTAAAGAAGAAGTGGTTAGCGTCAATAATGTAAATATTAGGGCGAACCCTGTAGGCAAAGTAGAGTTTAGAATTCAAATCGGAGCATTTAAAGAACAAATTCCAAATGAATCAGCCGAATTATATTTTAAAATAGAAGGAATAAAAGAGCATCAAGAATTGGAGGTAACATACTTGACGGTGGGAAAATTTAAAACTTACGCTGAGGCGAAAGCGTATTGTCAAGGAATTATTGATGTTGGAACTGTCTCTTATACACATCTGACGCTGCCGACGATCTACTCTGTG
>OJDV01000673.1_pt1:10000-11504 | contig 11504 bp, 7 predicted proteins | sample 1592911 | NCBI WGS metagenome assembly OJDV01 (sample SAMN05416860, study PRJEB24817) | seawater metagenome | isolation source: Sea water | place: Canada:Atlantic | collected 2013-11 | reverse complement strand
GTGAAGTCGTAACAAGGTAGCCGTAGGGGAACCTGCGGCTGGATCACCTCCTTTCACGGAGCTCAGCACGCTGTAATTACTCAGCGAGCACCGAACCAACGATCTCAGATCCTCGCGTCGGTCGCACCATTCAGAAACGAACGTCGCGCCTCTTCCAGGTTTTCTCTTCTCGAGTCATTGGCTCTTCCCGCTTGCGGGTTGGGCCATGCAGCTCTTTGACAAGTGAATAGAACGAACGCGAAAACGATGGCGTCTTGCTGTTCGGTGCAAACCGATCAGTTCAAGCGTGTCCGGCCTTGTGGTTGGACACGATAGACGTCGCGAATTCAGAATGTTGTAGCGCGCTTTGAAGCTATAGTGAAAAGCTATTAAGGGCGTGCGGTGGATGCCTAGGCGCCTGCTGACGACGAAGGACGTGTGAGGCTGCGAAATGCTGTGAGGAGCTGCCAACTAAGCTATGATCCACAGATGTCCGAATGGGGAAACCCAGGTCAGTAGACCTACCCATCACTGAATACATAGGTGATGTGGAGACAACCCGGGGAATTGAAACATCTTAGTACCCGGTGGAATAGAAATCAAACGAGATTCCCGTAGTAGCGGCGAGCGAACTGGGAACAGCCCAAACCGATATAGTGCCAAGCTTACAGGCGTTGCTATATCGGGGTTGTAGGATCTCTTGTCAGGGACTGTAATTCCTGAGTAGGGACACGTAGTGACAGAAGAACGGACTGGAAAGCCGGCCATAGAGGGTGATAGCCCCGTATTCGAAGTCATGAAATGACTTACCGAGAGACACCTAAGTACGATGGGACACGTGATATCCTGTCGGAATCTGGGAGGACCATCTTCCAAGGCTAAATACACGCAGGCGACCGATAGTGCACCAGTACCGTGAGGGAAAGGTGAAAAGTACCCCTAGCAGGGGAGTGAAATAGAACCTGAAACCGCATGCCTACAAGCAGTGGGAGCCCCTTTTGCGGGTGACCGCGTGCCTTTTGCATAATGAGTCAGCGAGTTACTGCTGTGCAGCGAGGTTAAGTCAATGCAGACGAAGCCGCAGGGAAACCGAGTCCTAACTGGGCGATTTAGTTGTATGGCGTAGACCCGAAGCCGAGTGAGCTACCCATGGCCAGGTTGAAGCGTCGGTAAGACGACGTGGAGGACCGAACCCACTGATGTTGAAAAATCAGGGGATGAGCTGTGGGTAGGGGTGAAAGGCCAATCAAACTCGGCGATAGCTGGTTCTCCCCGAAATATATTTAGGTATAGCCTCGGGACATTCACCTATGGAGGTAGAGCACTGAATGGGCTAGGGGGTTCACCAACTTACCAAACCCAATCAAACTCCGAATGCCATAGAGTGTTATCTCGGGAGTCAGACTGCGGGTGATAACGTCCGTAGTCGAGAGGGAAACAACCCAGACCGTCATCTAAGGTCCCCAAGTCATAGTTAAGTGGGAAAGGATGTGGGAGCACACAGACAACCAGGAGGTTGGCTTAG
>OJDV01000673.1_pt1:0-7500 | contig 11504 bp, 7 predicted proteins | sample 1592911 | NCBI WGS metagenome assembly OJDV01 (sample SAMN05416860, study PRJEB24817) | seawater metagenome | isolation source: Sea water | place: Canada:Atlantic | collected 2013-11 | reverse complement strand
TGGATCAACGAGGGGAGGGTCAAGGGCGCGGACTACGTGTTCAGCAAGGGGATGGCTGACTGGGCGAAGTTGGAGACGATTCCGGCGTTCTCGGCGTACTTTGGCGCGGCCGCGCCGCGCACTGCGGTACCCGGTCCGCCGCCGCAGGCCGCGACCCGTCCTTCCGCGGACGTGATCGACTACATCACGAAGGGTGAGGGACCCCAGACGCTCGAGGTGACGCTGGACCCTGCGGAGGGGTGTATGGCGATGGAGGGCTCGCTCTTCTTCATGGACCCCTATGTGGCGGTGCTCGGGGGAGACGATCAGGGCGCGGCTGGCGCGCTCGCCAGGGCTGGGGTCGTGGGTGGTACAGAGCTGTTCGAGAACGGGCACGCGCATGCCAGGCAGCGGGTGTCGCTGTCGCCGCGGCGCTCAGGGCGTGTGTTGGCGCTCGATGTCGGGGGAGAGGACATTGGGGTGATGGTGCGGGCGGACGCGTTGTTCGCGTGGGCCAGGGGGTTGGAGGTGGAGTACCTGGGGGAGCCGCTGCCTGGGTTGCCCAACATGGTCTCGCTCAGCGGGAAGGGGTGGGCGTTCGTGCAGACGGAGGGGGTGTTGATGGAGAGGCTGTTGGGGGTTGAGCAGCAGGTGAAGGTGGCGCCGAGGGGTATGCTGGGCTGGGCCGGCGGCGCGCGGTGTGAGCTCGCGGGTGCGGGCTCTTCGAGCGTGATCGTGGTGACTGGTGCGGGGAAGGTGTGGGCCCAGTCGCTGGGGTGATGTCGTCTACCTTTTGGTTTCGCATAGGTTTTTTTCCTGTCTGGCGTGTCTTTGCAAATGGTTGGAACAGAACGAGGCCCATCGCAGGTAGTTGTGGGTGTGCGTGGCGGTGTCGCCGCGCCGAGAGCATGAAGAACGCTCGAAGGAAGTGAGAAGACGATGAAGACGCGCCGCACCAACCAGACGCTCCTATATACGGGTGAGCGATTGTATGCAGGAGGACTGTTCGTCCTGTTGTGTACGGTCGGACCGACCCTGTGTCTGGAGCGTGGGAACACCGTGTGGTGACCACGACGAGCGCATCGCCCACTTTCGAGTGAGTGAGCCTCCTCCGGGCACGACCCGGATGGAGGCTCGATTCGTTTTTGGAGGTCCTCTCCAGAGACGGCATCAGCCGAACACCAACCTCCCCGGGTCTGTCATGAGGGTCGACGAACGCGTCGATGAGATGGACGGGTAGAGCGTAATTGGTAGCGTCGCTGGCTGTAAACCAGCTGCTGAAAGGCCCTGGGGGTTCGAGTCCCTCCCCGTCCACTGCACACCCGCGAGGGTGTGAGCGTGCCCTGGTAGCCCAACTGGCAGAGGCTGCCGATTAAGGATCGGTATGTTGCGGGTTCGAATCCCGCTCAGGGTACTGCCGTGCGTGAAGCCGTAATCAGGACGCATCGTCTTGCGATGTGTGTGGTGAGGTGCGCGCGGCGATCGGGCAGGTCTGCGTGGAGCAGCGCGAGGTTGCAAACCTCGCTGTGGTGGGTTCGATCCCCACCTTGCCCTTGCGTTTCGTCCTTCTGGACGGAGCGTTGGCCCTGGTAGCCCAACTGGCAGAGGCTGCCGACTCAGACTCGGTATGTTGCGGGTTCGAGTCCCGCTCAGGGTATGGCCGCGTGCGCGAGGTTTCGTGTGGCGGAGCGTTGCGGAGATAGCCCCGGTAGCCCAACTGGCAGAGGCGGTCGGCTCAAACCTGGCATGTTGTGGGTTCGAATCCCACCCGGGGCATGGAGGCGTGTGTGAGAGGCACGCTTCGACAGGATGGATAGAGCGTAATTGGTAGCGTCGCTGGCTGTAAACCAGTTGCCGAGAGGCCCTGGGGGTTCGAGTCCCTCTCCATCCATGACGCGTGACCGATGACAGCGGTCACGCGTGAGCCCTGGTAGCCCAACTGGCAGAGGCTGCCGATTAAGGATCGGTATGTTGTGGGTTCGAGTCCCACTCAGGGTATGGCGGGCGCCCTCGGGCGCTCGCGTGGCGAGCTCCGATGGCCCAACGGCAGAGGCGGCCTGCTTAAAACAGGACAGCTGCGGGTTCGACTCCCGCTCGGAGTACTGTGCGTTGGTTTGGTAAGTTATTTTGTCATAACGCCATGAGCTGCTTGATTGGACCTCGTGAGGTTCGGAGGTCTGGTATGGCAGCGAACCGAGGAGATATTCGAGGAGATATGTATGTGTCGTGTGGGGGCCTCTGGGCGTCTCGCGTGATGTGAGCCACCATAGCTCAGTAGGGAGAGCGTCCGGGTGAAATCCGGGAGGCGATCGTTCGATTCGATCTGGTGGCGCTGCGGGTCTTTCATGTCCTCGCTGGGCCGTACTCGGCCTTCTTCGTTTGGACCGTGAAGCGTCGACCTTCCGTCACGTTCGGTGGAGACGATGGGAGAGGGAGGTGACGCGTGACCGTATCAGTGATGAGAGATGAAGACCTCCAGGAGCTCGAGTCGTTCTTCGTGGAGTACGCGGAGACGTCGATGTTCCAGCGCTCGAACTTGAGGGCGGGAGGGGTGGTCGACCGAGGGGATGTCTATCAGGGGACGTACGTTGGAGAGCGTGACGCTGAGGGGTCGTTGTGTGGAGTGGCGGTCCACTACTGGACGGGAGGGGTGATGGTGCAGGCCCCGGATGGGCCGAGCGTGGCGCTTTTGGAGTGCTTGCGCGAGGCTTGTGACAGGCCAGTGCGAGCGCTCCTGGGTCCATTCGAGCAGGTGGTTCGTGCGCGCGCAGTGCTCGGGCTGGAGGGCACACCGTGTGATCGGGCGAGCCGGGAGTTCCTGTATGCGATCGAGCTGGAGGGCGTGGAGGGGCATGCGCTGCTGAGGGAGGATGGTGTGGTTGCGAGGAGGGCCGCGCGTGAGGACCTCGACGTGTTGGCGAGGTGGCGTGTGGCGTACATGTCGGAGGCGCTGTGGATGGAGCCCTCGGAGGTCGACGTCGAACAGGCCCGAGGGGTGATGGTTCGAGCCGTGGACGAGCGCCGAGGTTGGGTGCTCGAGCTGCGCGGCGAACTCGTGGCGTACACGGGGAACAACGCGGAGGTGGAGGAGATGCACCAGCTCGGTGGTGTGTGGACGCCACCAGAGCACCGATGCCGCGGGTACGCGCGGGCTGTGATCAGCCAGCAGCTCCTGGACATGAGGTCGGATGGGAGGGCGCGCGCGATCCTGTTCACGGACGAGGAGAACGTGGCAGCTCAGCGCGCGTACGAGGCGATAGGGTTCGAGAAGATCGGGCTCTTTGGGATGTTCATCGGCTTCTGAGGTCAGCGTTCGGTGATGCCGAGCGCGGCGTGGAGGGCGCGGGCGAGGTCGGCTTCGATCGCGTCCTGTTCCTGCTCCGAGGGCGAGAGGGTGAGGACCGTGCGCGTGATGGACGTGCCGATGATGATGGAGGCCGCGAGACGGGCGCGTCGGTCGGCCTGGTCGCGCGCCTGACCCGAGGCGCGAAGCCTGGCGGCCAGTGGCGAGACGATCGCGTCGACGATCATGGGTCGCAGGAGAGCCTTGGCGTCGGGTTCGGCCACGGAGTGGAGGAACTCGAGGAGCGGGTCGGGGTCGCCGTCATCTCGTGAGAAGTAGACGTATCGGGCGAGCGAGGATGGGATGTCTTCGACGCGCCCGTAGATGGCGTTCTCGAGGTGGAAGGGGGGCTCAAGGTCATCGCCGAGCAGCGCCTCGCGGAAGAGCTCGGACTTGGAGCCGAAGTAGCGTGCGATGAGCGCGGCGTCGACTTCAGCGTCGGCGGCGATGGCGCGGGTGGTCACGTGCGAATAGGGCGAGCTGGAGAAGAGCGCCCTCGCGGAGCGCAGGAGATCTGAGCGTGTGGAGGAGGCATCTCGAGTCATTCGTCGGGCTCCGTGGTGTCTCGTGTCATCAGCTGATGACATTAGGTCACCACATGATGACTGTAAATGTTTCAGTGGCTTGGGTGTGGGGCACTGCTCGTACGTCTCGTCTTTTTTCAGAGGCCTGCGTTCGTGCACGGGGCGTGCGCGTAGACGCGGATTGAGGGCGGCGAGGCGCGGCTTGGGATCTGGAGTGTGGCCAGGGCGATGTGCGCCTCGGCGCGAGACGTAGACGAGGAGGGCGCCGCGAACGTGGCGCCCAGGGAGAAGCGAGATGCACGAGATCAAGGTGGTGCGAGAGATGAATCAGCTGGCGGAGCGAGTGTGAGAGTTGCTCGACGACTTCTCGAACACGTGGATGTACCACCCGTTGGTGGAGCACTCGGCGTCTGTGAATGGGATCGAGAGGGGGGGAGGGCGCCCAGCGTTATTGTCGGATGTACGGAGGCAAGCAGGTCGAGGAGCGCGTGACGAGGTGTGCCGGTCGTACCGTATCGAGGTCATCGATCACGGGCCTTCCCCGATGGAGCACATGGTGGTGGACGTCCTCGTGGAGGACCTGGGGGAGGGGGCGGAGCAGGGCGAGCTTCGAGGTCGAGTTCGTGGTGAAGTACGGCGTCGCCGGGAGGGTGATGGGTGCGCTGGTGATGGAGCGCAAGCTGGCGGGCATGCTCGCTGAGGTCCTGGTGGGAGCGCAGACGCACCTGGAGACCTGGCGGATCGTGGGTCAAGGTGGGGAGCTCATCGAGCCCGAGCGCGCGGAGGCGTGAGGTCAGGGGTGGGGGATCAGGCGAGCCGGTAGCCGAGCGCGAGGAGGCGCTCACGGATGAGCGAGACGTGTTCGTCGCCGCGGGTCTCGAGGCGGAGCTGGACGAGCGTGGAGCCGAAGGAGAGGCCGGAGGTGAAGGTGCGGTTGTGCGCGACCTCGAGGACGTTGGCCTTGAGCTTGGAGATGTGGGTGAGGAGCTCGGCGAGTGAGCCGGGGTTGTCGGTGATGATGACGTCGACCTGGAAGAGTCGTCCTGCAGCGACGAGGCCACGTTCGATGATGCGGGCGATGACGTTGACGTCGATGTTGCCGCCGCAGACGATCGGGCAGACGCGCTTGCCTCGGCATTCGGGGATGAGGCCTGCGAGCAGCGCGGCGACGGGGGCGGCGCCGGCGCCTTCTGCGACGGTCTTCTCCTGCTCGAGCATGTAGAGGATCGCGTTGGCGATCTGCTCCTCGGAGATGGTCACGATGTCGTCGACGTAGCGTGCGACGTGGGCGAGCGTGAGCTTGCCCACGCGTCGCACGGAGACGCCGTCCGCGAGCGTTGGGGCGTGGGGGACGTCGACGGGGTGGCCGGCGGCCAGTGCGCGGGTCATCGAGGGGAGGACCTCGGGCTCGATCCCGATGACCCGGATCTTCGGGTTGATCTCCTTGATGGCGGTGGCGACGCCAGAGATGAGGCCGCCGCCGCCGATGGAGACGAGGACGCAGTCGAGGTAGGGGTTTTGCTCGAGGAGTTCGAGGCCCAGCGAGCCCTGGCCGGCGATGACGGCGGCGTCGTCGAAGGCGTGGGCGAAGACGCGATCTTCGGCCTCGCACAGCTCGACGGCGTGCTCGTAGGCCTCATCGTAGTTGGCGCCGTGTAGGACGACTTGAGCGCCGAAGTTGCGGGTGCGCGTGACCTTGATCAGCGGCGTGCCCTCGGGCATGACGATCTTGGTCGACACGCCGAGGCGAGCGCCGTGGTAGGCGAGGGCCTGTGCGTGGTTGCCGGCCGAGGAGGCGATGACGCCTCGGGCGCGCTCCTCGGGGGTCAACGTCATGAGCTTGTTGCACGCGCCCCGCTCCTTGAAGGAGCCTGTGATCTGGAGGTTGTCGAGCTTGAGGTAGACCTTGCAGCCTGTGCGCTCGCTCAATAGTGTGCTGTGCGCACAGGGCGTGTTTGCGATGTAGGGTCGAATGCGTTCCCTGGCGAGCTCGATCTCCTGAAAGGTGATGAGCTTGGGGGCGTCTTGAGTCGTCGCGCTGGCCATGTGGGCCTCCTCGTGGGTCGAGCGAGGTGGTCAGGTTCACAGATATCCCAAGGAGCGTGCCGCGACAATCGCGCACGCGCACGTGAGTGGATTGGAGAGGTTGGTTTCGGTTCTGGGGGGGATGTCGCTGGCGAGCTCGGCGGGCTACCTGGTTGCGTTGTGGACGGCTTACCGCGCAGGACCCGAGGGTTTCTGGGGTACGTTCTACGATACGGCTGTGCTGTGGATCCTCGTGCCGTTCGTGTTCCTAGCTGTCTACTTCTGGGCGCGCGAGCAGGCGGGCCGGTGGATGCTCGAGCGGGGCGACGTCGAGGGCGCGTGGGCATGGTCGAGCGCGCGCGTGACGCCCGACTTCTGGATGAGGGGGAGGCGCGAGGCACAGATCAACCGCGTGTTCGCGGCGCGCGCTGCGCTCGCCCGCGGGGATCAGCTCGCCGCGAAGATGATCCTCTGGCGCTCGCCCGAGGACGAGCTCCCCCAGAAGGGGGAGTGGGTCGCGCACTCGTGCTTGCGGGCGGAGTTGTTGTTCAGGGAGGGGAAGCCCGGCGAAGCTCGTGAGGCGCTCGAGCAGGGTGAGGCGCGTCGGTACAGTGAGTCGAACGTCGACCGCGGGCTCTGGATGGCATGCATGGCCGAGCTCGCGCTCGAGCGTGGCGACGTGGGCGAGGCGGAGCGTCTGTTCGGCGAGGCGCTCTGGAAGGACGAGGCGTGCGCGAGGGCGTGGTGGGTGGAGGCGCGCGTGGCGTTGGCGAAGGGTTGGGGTCATGAGCGGGGCCTCGAGGCGCTCGACTCGGCCCGTGACGCGCTGAACGCCGCGCTGCCCGAGCGCGCGGCCGAGGTCGCCTGGGTGCGCGCCGGGCTGCTCGAGGCGCTGGACCGACACGCAGAAGCTGGCGAGGAGCGAGACGCGGCGCGCGCGCTCGTGGAAGCTGGGGGCGCGGACACGCGCGCAGAACAGATCATTAGAGGACAGGTTTCAGAGGAAGAGGAGTGAGCATGAACAGGATCGGTATTCGCGGTGAGAACAAGGGGAAGTGGGAGCGCAGGGTGTCGCTCGTTCCCGAGGACGTGGCGGGGCTCGTTGCTGCCGGTGTTTCGGTGGAGGTCGAGGCCTCGCCGGTGCGCGTGTTCGGTGCGTCCTCGTACGAGGGCGCGGGCGCGACGGTGGCCGACGAGCTCTCGGACGTGGACGTGATCTTCGGCGTGAAGGAGATCCCCACGGAGCTGCTGCGCGCGGGGAAGGCGCACGTGTACTTCTCGCACACGATCAAGGCGCAGCCGTACAACATGGGGATGCTGGCGCGCGCGCTCGAGTTGGGCGCGACGCTGTTCGACTACGAGCTGCTCGTGGACGACGCGGGGAAGCGGACGGTGTTCTTCGGGGCGTTCGCGGGCTACGCCGGCGCGATCGAGTCGTTGAGGACGCTCGGGCTGAAGATGGAGGCGCAGGGCGACGCGGGCAACCCGCTGCTCGAGCTCAAGCAGCCGCTCGAGTACGACGGTCTCGAGGACGCGCTCGAGGAGGTGCGGCGAGTGGGCTCCGAGATCGAGCGCCGAGGCTGGTCGCCCCAGGAGGGGCCGATGACGGTCGCGGTGTTGGGCGGGGGG
>OJDV01000672.1_pt1 | contig 11506 bp, 8 predicted proteins | sample 1592911 | NCBI WGS metagenome assembly OJDV01 (sample SAMN05416860, study PRJEB24817) | seawater metagenome | isolation source: Sea water | place: Canada:Atlantic | collected 2013-11 | reverse complement strand
TGCCTGTCTCGTGGGCTCGGAGATGTGTATAAGAGACAGAGCGAAAACTATTTTTGATCGTGTTTTAGTCATGTTAATTAATGAAGCAGCTGATGCATTATTTTTAAATATTGCTTCTGCAGAAGATATTGATAATGCTATGACCAAAGGAGTAAATTATCCAAAAGGATTATTGGCTTGGGCAAACGAAAAAGGAATTGACTGGTGTGTAAATACCCTAGATAATTTGTATAATGAATATCATGAAGATAGATATCGTTGTAGCCCTTTGTTAAGAAAAATGAATAGAGATAATAAAACGTTTTTTAATTAATGTCACATAGAGCGCAGTCGAAAGGTCTCATATTATAAAAAAAAGCCCCCACTTTAGTGGAAAATAAATATGAAAGGAGAACAAATTCCATATAAAATGTTAAGTCAGGATGCTTACAGTCAATGGCTAGGAATTGAAATCTTAGAATGTGAAGTTGGACGATGTAAAGTAGGAATGACAATTCGTAAGGATATGTTGAATAGCATGGACAAAGCTCATGGTGGAATTAGTTACTCATTAGCAGACACAGCATTTGGATTTACAGCTAATACACATGGTAACTACGCAGTTTCTATTGAAACGTCTATTAATCACATAGAAGCATTAAGTGAAGGTGATGTAATTGTTGCAGAATCTGTCATTGAAAAAGTAAACAATAAATTAGGCTTTAATATCATTGAAGTCAAAAGAGGAGATGAATTAGTCGCTTTATTTAAAGGCGTAGTATATAGAACACAAAAGAACTGGGAAGAAAATGATTAACGATTGTCGATTGCAGATTTAAGTAGTCTGAGTAAACTTCAAAAATCAAATATTGTTAATCAACAATCTAAAATAATAAATATGGAAGCATATATCATAGACGGAATAAGAACTCCAATAGGAAGTTATAAAGGAACCTTATCAGCAGTTAGAACCGATGATTTAGGAGCAATCGTAATTGAAGAGTTGGTAAAAAGAAATCCAAATATTCCAAAAGAAGCATACGATGATGTCATCATGGGATGTGCTAATCAGGCTGGAGAAGATAATCGTAATGTAGCGAGAATGTCTTCTTTATTAGCAGGATTGCCATTTACAGTTCCTGGAGAAACAGTCAATCGTTTGTGTAGCTCAGGATTGTCAGCAATTATTCATGCAAATAGAGCAATAAAAGCAGGAGACGGAGATGTATTTATTTCTGGTGGAGTAGAAAACATGACTAGAGGTCCCTTCGTAATTGGAAAACCGTCAACCGGATTTGGAAACGATTCTAAAATGTATGATTCAAGTTTTGGATGGCGATTTGTTAACCCTAAAATGCATGATTTATATGGGACTGACGGAATGGGAGTTACTGCTGAAAATTTAGTAGCTCAGTATGATATAAGCAGAGAAGATCAAGATAAGTTCTCAGCATGGTCACAACAAAAAGCTGCAATTGCTCAAGAAAATGGCAGATTGGCCGAAGAAATAATTCCAGTTGAAATTCCTCAACGAAAGAAAGATCCAATCATTTTTGATAAAGATGAATTTGTACGTGCTGGGACAACCGTTGAAGGACTGTCTAAACTAAGACCAGCTTTTAGAAAAGAAGGAGGAACAGTAACGGCAGGCAATGCATCAGGTTTGAATGATGGAGCAGCGGCAACGATTATCGCTTCCGAAGATGCAGTAAAAAAATTCAATCTAAAACCAATGGCTCGAATAGTAAGTTCTGCAGTTGTTGGCGTTGAGCCAAGAATTATGGGAATTGGACCGGTTGGAGCTACTAATTTGGCATTGAAACGTGCTGGTTTAACATTAGATGATATGGACATCCTAGAATTTAATGAAGCATTTGCAGCTCAAGCATTAGCCTGTACAAGAGAATTAGGTTTGGCTGATGACGATGCTAGAATTAATCCGAATGGTGGAGCAATTGCAATTGGTCATCCGCTTGGAGTAACAGGAACGCGTCTTCTTCATACGGCTGCAATTCAACTTCAAAAAACTGGAAAAAGATATGCGCTTGCAGCCATGTGTGTTGGAGTAGGTCAGGGATACGCTACTATTATTGAAAGGGTTTAATTGCGAATTACGAATTTCAAATCCGGGAATTACGAATAGAAAATTAATTTCAAATTACGAATCTGAGAATTACAAATGTTCATTGCATCATTAGTCCTAGCGAGGCTTGAGCCTGAGCCTGAGCAGAAAGAAGTAAAGAAATATGGTTAATGCACGACAAGCTTAAATATTTGATTTTCTTAATTCGAAATTCTTAATTCGTAATTTTTAATTGATTAATGAAGTATTACTTTAAAATTCAAAGCAGGAGAGTTGTTAGGCATCTTCAAGAATTTGGAATTCAACCAATTCTTGGTCTATCTATACTTGCGATATTATTTGTGGGTTTGTCAATCTTGCTCTTCAGCCAATTACCTGAATACGCTCGCTACATCTATCTGATTATTGCAGTCAATATGCTTTTTGCCCTTTCCAATCTTAAAAATAGAGAGTTTCTCAAACTATCACTTTCGGAAAAAGAGTTTAAGCGGGTACGATTTGTAGAGAACTTTACCATCATTGCTCCTTTTTTAATCGTGTTATTATTTCATAGAGAGTTCACTTCTAGTGGAATTTTATTTTCGATTTCATTTTTATTGGCCCGTATGGAGTTTAAGAATAGCTTTAGTTTTTCATTCAAAACGCCATTTTCGAAACATCCTTTTGAGTTTAATAGAGGATTTCGAAAAGCCATTCTGGTTTACCCGATAGCATATGGCTTAACAATTATAGCTGTGTCGGTAGGCAATATGAATTTGGGAATTTTCTCGATTCTTCTTTTGGGATTGGCTAATGCTCATTTTTATTCCACTATAGAACCCGATTATTATGTTTGGGTTTACCGAGAAGGGGCTAAGAGAATGCTCTCTCAAAAATTAAAGCGAGGCATTGTTAATCTGCTATTAAGTGTTTCTCCTATTTTAGTCTCGTTGTTCATTTTCTTTCCTGAAGGAGCTTTCATTCAATTGCTTGCAGTAGTCTTAACTGTTTTATTTCTCCTAGCGAATGTAGTTCTGAAATACGCACACTTTCCGAGAAGCGCAGAAGTAATTCAAGCAATTTTATTGCCCTTGTTGTTTCTATTTCCTCCATTGTTGCTTTTAATTATTCCTTACTATTATGGAAAAGCCATTCAACAAATAAACCCGATTACTCAATGATAGAATTAAAAGACATTCGGAAGTCATTCGGAAAGTTGGAGGTGCTCTCAGGAATATCAATGAAAATTCCTAAAGGCAGCATTGTTGGTTTAGTAGGAGCCAACGGAGCTGGAAAAACAACGCTGTTTCGCTCTATTGCAGGAATTGAACAGTGCGAAGGGGAAATCTTAGTAGAAAAAGAATGTTTGCCAATTGGATTGTTATTGAGCAATCCTGAATATTTAACAAAGATGACTGCACAAGAGTATTTGACCTTTATGTGCAAAGCACGAAAGATAGAAGAGTTTGATTGCAAGGAAGCCAATATCTTTGATTTACCCTTGTCAAGTTACGCTTCAATTTTCTCTACCGGAATGAAAAAGAAACTGGCTTTAACTGCTCTGTTAATGCAGAAGAATCAATTTTATATTCTTGACGAACCATTTAGTGGCGTTGATTTTGAGAGTAACTTAATCATCAATCTTATCATTCGAAAAATTAAAGAAGCGGGGAAAACGATTTTGATTTCTTCTCACATTCTTTCATCTTTAACGGATATATGCGATGAGATTCATTTTCTTAAAGATGGGAATATTGAACGATCAACGCAGAAATCGGATTTTAAAGATTTAAAAGAGTCGATGGACAAGTTTGAATTTGATGAGAAAGTAAAGAAATTTAAGTTTTAACTTTCTAAAGAACAATTGAATTATTCTACTTCGTAAAAACCTCGAAATAGGTTAATTTAGAAGTCTGTTTTGAGCGGGTTACTAATTCTTGAATTGTAATTCGTAATTAATCATTCGTAATTGAAAAAAATGAAATTAGAAAACTACATACAAGGAAATTGGGTAACTGGAGATGGTGATGGCATTCCATTAATCAATGCAGTAAATGGAGAAGAAGTTGCAGTAGCAAGCACAAAAGGTTTTGATTTTAAGGATATTCTTGAATATGGTCGAAGAGTAGGGAATCCTGCTTTGCGAAAAATGACTTTTCAAGAAAGAGGAATGATGCTAAAGAAGTTAGGTCTTCATTTAATGAAGCATAAAGCTAAGTTCTACGCGGTTTCATTTAAAACTGGAGCAACTAAGGTTGATTCTTGGATTGATATTGAAGGCGGATTCGGAAACTTATTTGCCAACGCTTCATTGAGAAAAGAATTTCCAAATAAACCCTTTCATGTTGAAGGTGATGGCATAGACCTTTCAAGAGGAGGTCAATTTATGGGACACCATATATTGGTTCCTAAAAGAGGTGTTGCTGTTCATATCAATGCATTCAACTTCCCGGTTTGGGGAATGTTAGAGAAATGTGCAGTGAATTGGATGGCAGGCGTTCCCGCTGTTGTAAAACCTGCAACTAATACTTCCTTTTTAACGGAAGCAGTGGTAAAAGAAATAATTGCTTCTAAAATATTGCCAGAAGGAGCTTTGCAGTTGCTTTGCGGTTCTGCAAGAACTATTTTAGATCATGTGGAATCTCAAGATGTAGTTACCTTCACAGGTTCTGCAACTACTGGTAGAATGCTGAAGTCAAACAAAAGAATTATTAATGAAGCGGTGCCTTTTAATATGGAAGCTGATTCGTTGAATTGTTCAGTTTTGGGATTAGACGCTGCGCCAGGAACACCTGAATTTAAGTTATTTATTAAGGGTGTGAAAGCAGAGATGACAGTAAAGTGTGGTCAAAAATGTACTGCCATTCGAAGAATAATGGTTCCAGAGAATTATGTTGAAGATGTGCAAATTGCATTGGGCAAAGAATTGGGAAGAACCAACATTGGCGATCCTTCTTTGAAAGGAACGAGAATGGGAGCTTTGGTAAGCAAAGACCAAGTTCAAGAAGTAAAAGAAAGAGTGGCAGAATTGAATGAGACTGCTGAGATTGTTTACGGAAGTTTAGATCAAGTAGAAGTAAATGGAGCAAGTGCCGAAAAAGGAGCATTCTTAAGTCCGATTTTGTTGGTGGAAAAAGAGCCATTTAAGAATATGGCGGTTCATAATGTAGAAGCTTTTGGTCCTGTTAGTACCATTATGCCTTATTCTACAACCGCAGAAGCAGTTGAGCTTTCGCATTTAGGAATGGGGTCGTTAGTCGCTTCCATTGTAACTGGAGACGATAAAATTGCAACGGAATTTACTGTTGAAGCTGCCACACACCATGGAAGAATATTGGTATTGAATCAAGAATCTGCTGTACAAAGCACAGGTCACGGTTCTCCATTACCAACCTTAACACACGGTGGTCCTGGTAGAGCAGGAGGCGGTGAAGAAATGGGCGGTATGCGTGGTGTAAAGCACTACATGCAACGTTGTGCCATTCAGGGTTCTCCAACAACAATAACAGAAATTACTGGTGTTTATCAGCCGGGAGCGGAGTATAAAGACACTCCGGAACATCCGTTTAAATATCATTTTGAAGACATAGAAGCAGGAATGTCGTTAAAGACACATCGCAGAACGATGATGGATTCTGAGATCGCAAATTTTGCGAACCTATCTTGGGATCATTTCTATGCGCACACGGACATAACTTCATTAAATCATACCATTTTTGATAAGCGAGCAGCTCATGGGTATTTCATCCTTTCGGCTGCTGCAGGTTTATTTGTTTACCCAAACAAAGGTCCAGTTTCTGCAAATTACGGATTGGATACCTGTCGTTTTATGCGGCCAATTTATCATGGCGATACCATTTACGTTCGATTGACTTGTCAAGAGAAGCGAGATAAGGATGTAAGAGGTCAACAATTTCCATCAGGTGTTGTTAAATGGTTTGTTGAGGTATTTGACCAAGACGATGAAAAAGTGGCGATTGCGACCGTATTGACGATGGTGGCAAAGAAAAGTCCTTTCACGGAAATTAACCGGAAAAATGTAGAAAGTTATTTAGATAAGTTAACTGAACAATCTACTGCGAATTGGGGAATAATGACACCGCAGCATATGGTAGAGCATTTAACTCATGGTCTAGATTCGGCCGTGAATAAAATTAAATTGGACATCGCTACGCCGGCAGAACATTTAGAGAAATACACGGATAGTTTATATAATTATTACCCTTTTCCGAAGAACAGTAAAACGCCAGATTTAGAAGATGATGTACTCGCAAAGTTGGTATGTGAGAATCTTGTTGAAGCGAAAAAACATTTTTTGGAGGCATTTGATTATTATGAATTGTATTACAAGGAAAATTCTGAAGCAACGTCTAATAACGCAGTTTTTGGAGCCCTAGACAAAGATCTTTGGGACTTGATGAATAGGAAACATTTTAATCATCACTTTCAGCAATTTTCAATCATATAAAACGAAGTTTTAAATGATTGAAAATTGGAATTGTGAATTTGGGAATTACGAATTACAAATGCCGAATTACGAATTTTTGAATTAGAAAAAATGAAAAGAGAGAACCCTGCTTTAGATAAAAGTTATGCATTTGCAGTCAAAGCTGCTAAATTGGCTTTTCAGATTCAAAGAGAAAGTAAAGAGTATGTTTTATCAAGACAGTTTTTAAGATCTGGAACCTCCATTGGTGCTAATACAGAAGAGGCAATTGGAGCACAAAGTGATAAAGACTTTCTTCATAAGATTAGCATCGCATACAAAGAGACCAGAGAAACGCACTATTGGCTTAGGATTTTAGGAGATACAGAATTGATAGAAGAAGAAACAAAAGAGGACATGCTTGATGATGTTGAAGAATTACTTCGAATCATTGGATCGATTCAAAAAACATTAAAACAAAAACTCATGTAATTACGAATTGAATTTTCGTAATTCGATATTTGTAATTAAGAATTTAAAAGATAACGAACATGTCACAGCCATACGTAACTATAAGTAAGCAAGAAACCGGTCTAGCCACCGTAGAATTTTTTCACCCTAAACACAACTCTTTACCAAGTGATATTTTGAGCAAACTAGCTCAGGCAATTACTGAAGCAGGGGAGGATAATGAAGTGAAGTTAATTTTATTAAAAAGTGGGGGTGATCGAACGTTTTGTTCTGGAGCAAGTTTTACGGAATTAATCAGTATTAACGATTTAGAAACAGGACAGAAATTTTTTTCAGGTTTTGCAAATGTGATTAATGCTTGCAGAAAATGTCCTAAGTTGATTATTGGCAGAGTGCAAGGAAAAGCCGTTGGCGGTGGAGTTGGAGTTGCAGCTGCGGTTGATTATTGTATGGCTACAAAGTTCGCTTCAGCAAAGTTATCAGAGTTAAATGTTGGCATAGGACCATTTGTAGTTGGGCCGGCTGTGGAGCGCAAAGTTGGTGTCTCCGCTATGAGCCAGATGACCATTAATGCAGACCATTTTTATCCGGCAGATTGGGCAAAACAAAAAGGGTTGTACGCCGATGTGTTTGATGATATTGATGCATTGGATCAAGGAGTTCAAGATTTAGTAAACTATTTATTGTCGAAGAACCCTGAGGCACAGAGCATGCTGAAAAAAGTATTTTGGGAAGGAACCGAACATTGGGACACACTTTTAGCGGATAGAGCCGCTATGAGTGGTAAATTGGTGTTGAGTGAATATACAAAAGAAGTGCTGAAGGGATACGCTTAAAACAATTACGAATCTGGGAATTAGAAATTACGGATTACTAATCTTTTAATTACGAATTTCAAATCTGGGAATTTCAAATTTTTTAAAAAATGAATTGTAAGTGGTTTGTTCGAAATTATATTGCTGAAAAAACTATCATTCGTAATTTTCTGATTCGTAATTATATCAATTCGTAATTGAACGATTCGTAATTCGTAATTAATTTTAATTCCTAATTCAAAAAAACGATGTTTTTTTCATTTAAAGGTTTCATCCCAGTAGTTCACCCTAGTAGTTTTGTGCACCCGCAAGCTGCCGTAACGGGCAATGTTATTATTGGTAAAAATGTATACATTGGGCCCGGCGCTGCTATTCGTGGCGATTGGGGAGGTATAGTTATTGAAGACGGCTGCAACGTGCAAGAAAATTGCACCATTCACATGTTTCCTGGCATTACGATTACCTTAGAAGAGGGGGCTCACATTGGTCATGGAGCGATCATTCATGGCGCTAATATTGGCAAAAATGTATTGGTAGGCATGAATGCTGTGGTGATGGACGAAGCTGAAATTGGCGATGAGTGTATTATTGGAGCTTTAACTTTTGTAAAATCTAAAGCGGTTTTTGAAAAACGTAGCTTAATTGTTGGCAACCCTGCCAAGAAAATAAAAGACGTGAGTGATGAAATGATTGCTTGGAAAACGAAAGGAACAGCATTGTACCAGCAATTGCCTTCAGAAATGAACGAAGAAAAAGAGGTGCAAGCTTTGACTGAAATTCCTACAGATCGACCTAGTCAAGAGAAGTTGTTTGAGATTTGGGAGAGGATAAAAGAGAATTAGAAATTGCGAATAAAGTGTTCAATGAGCTTTTAAGACAAAAGAGCCTATTTGTTATTTAATCTGAAAATAGTAAGTCTGTTATTAAATAGCAACAGCAATTCAAAAATCAATCAAATTTCGAAGTAGATATTCAAGGCAGCTCAGGCATCTACTTCATCCAACTCACGAACGAAAAAGGGGAGAAGGCTAATTTGAAGATAGTGAAGCAATAAAGGCAACCTTAATGAGTGCTGTGCGTCGTAGAATTAACTAATCCTGATACAATTATGAAAAAACTGCTTACCACACTTTGTTTGATCACAATTTCTTTAAGCAGCTTTGCTTCTCATAACATTGGCGGAGAAATAAGTTGGAGGTGTTTGCCCAACGGTCAATATATCTTTTCAATGACAATTTATCGGGATTGTACAGGTATTCCATGGATCTTCCAAAATGAAACCATCGATATACTAGGAACTCCCTTACCAAGAAATGGAGCAAGCGGACCAAGTATTAACGCAATTATCATGAAACCGGATCAAGTTCGTTTTCAATCGTTTATTAACGGTGATATTTCTCCTAAATGTACTCCAAATGTAAACCAGTCATTGAGTTGTGATGATCGCGATCAAGGAACAGTTCAGGCTTTCTTTTACAACTCAGACCCAGTTACGCTCTCAGGAACTCCACCATCGTCAGGTTGGAAATTTTTTTGGGAGTCACCATGTTGTAGACCAAGTCAAATTGAAAATGTTAATACTTATGGTGTAATGCTTTTACGTGCAACCATGTACCCGCTTCCAAGTGCTTTACCAGCTGATCCTTGTTTCGATTCTTCGCCTATTTTTAAAGCACTTCCTGCAATTTTAATTTGTAGAGGGTCTAAGTTTACCTACAACCATACAGCAGTTGATAATGATTTAGATTCTTTGGTTTATTCTTGGGATCAACCATATAACGCCCCCCAATCAAATCCAGTTGCGTTAGTGTACAAGCTGGGTTTTTCCCCAAGCAATCCTACTCCCGATCAAAGCTGGAATATTAATAACATTCCTGCATCTTTAGATCCGTTAACAGGAAGTACCCAATTGGCGGTGTACAGTGGAATTGGGCATAAAAGATACATTATCGTTGTTAGGGTAGATGCTTTTAGACTGGGTCAGCGAATTGCAACTGTTTACAGGGAAATTCCAATTTCAATTTTAGATTGTCCTGACTTGCCTGGTCTTCCTGGTGTTCAGAATAAAGTGCCTAAGGTGTTCATGAACGGTATTCCAACAAATAATACAGTTACAACTATTACAGCAGGACAAGAAGTTTCGATACCAATTCAAGTTATTGATAATGATAGAATTAATGTAGCTCCATTTTCTCAGGTTTTGACCATGGTGCCCGATGGCTTGTTATTTACTGGATCAAGGACAGGTCCTTCTAAAGGATATGCTGGAGACCCAATTGGAGAACCCTGTATTCTTTCGAGTAAGGATGTTCATCCTTGTGCGTATCTACGTGGTAATCCTGCTCCATTTGTCGATGCAACGGCTACTCCTCCTGTAACTGTTGTAAAGGGGCTAGGTGCTATTGGTGTTGAATTTGTATGGCAAACCGATTGTAAACACATTCAGACAGTTACTGGCATCCCCGGAACAAATTTCGGGGTATACAATTTCGTAATGAGGGTACAAGATGATAACTGTCCAATACCGGGTATTAACTACGCAACAGTAACGGTTAGAGTAAAAGATCCTATACCACTTAAAGAGCCAATTGTTAAAGGGATTTCCGTTTTATTAGATGGTACAACTCAATACAATTGGGTTCCGCCAATAGATTCTGCATCACAGTTTACTCCGCCAGATAGAAGAACCGATCATTTTGAGTCTACTTATTCTACACCTAGAAACGGTCAGGCCGCTTCATTCTGGGTCTCACTTCATTCATATATTACAAACTACAAACAGGATGAGAGATCTACAGATTTTAGTCCCTATAACTTGAATAATGTATTTGATCCAAGTAGGGGTTATAATATTTTAGAATCAAGAGGAGCTCATCTAAATCAAAGCTCTGACTCTTATGTTAGAATGCGAACGCTTTCTGGTTGTACAGATACAAATGCGTCAATTTGGTCCGAACCGGCAAGAATAATGGAATTGAATGCAACTGATGGTAGTGCGGCGAACCAAGCGACCCGTTCTTCTACTAAACTTACTTGGAACAGAGCAAAGCCGATTAGCGCCAAATCAAGATCCTATTGGAAGTATGAGGCAGCAACTCGATTCTACATACATATCAATGATTCCTTTGCTTCTGGTAAATTACAAGATTCTGCAAGTTGGTATATTGGAGGTTTAACTTACGATACAACATACACTATTGGAAGTGGTGCTTGCAATGAGTTTATTGCTTATCGAATTGAAGCAAGGGACACAGTAATCACTTTTCAAGAGGGCGAGTCCCTTCAGTCCAGTTTGTTGGATACACTAGTATACAGCACCTTTAGCACGGTAGATACCTTTTATTTGAATGAATCTAGACCGGAAATTATTAATAATCAGCTTATAAGTCTGCAAGCAAATTTGAATAGAAATCAATACAGCTGGTGGGATTGCGATAGTAATTCAGTTATTCAAGGTGCTAATGGGAAGAACTTTATTCCGGCCAAACAAGGAACTTACCGAGTAATTGCAGCAGATAGTTTGAACAATGGGTTTTGCGTAGGAATTTCAGATTGTTTTACGACAATTGAATTATCCGATTCAGTCTTTTTATTCAATAACGATTCGTTAAGAGCTAAATCGGTGGGAGTTAATTACCAATGGTTTAATTGTAGCACCAATTTGCCAATTGCTGGAGCTACAAATCAAAACTTTAAACCTCAAGATACCTGTCTCTTATACACATCTGACGCTGCCGACGATCTACTCTGTGT
>OJDV01000671.1_pt1 | contig 11522 bp, 7 predicted proteins | sample 1592911 | NCBI WGS metagenome assembly OJDV01 (sample SAMN05416860, study PRJEB24817) | seawater metagenome | isolation source: Sea water | place: Canada:Atlantic | collected 2013-11 | reverse complement strand
TATTGATAATGCCTTTTAAAATGGCCATATGATTCAATAATTTTTCGGCAGATATCTTTGGATACACACCAAACTCTTGAGGTAAATAACCCAATTGTTTTCTAATCTCATGTGGCTGTGTAACAACATCTATATTGTTAAAAGAAACACTTCCAGAAGATGGTTCTTGTAAGGAAGCTATTGTGCGCATTAGTGATGATTTTCCTGCGCCATTCGAACCTAACAATCCAAACATTCCATTTGTGATTTTCAAATTGATATTATCCAATGCTTTTACACCATTTGGATACGTCTTGGTTAGATTATTGATTATTAAAGTATTCATCTGTTTGATTTTTGATTGATGTGATTAATTATTTAAAACGTCTTTTAGAATTCCACTGGCTAGTGTTAGATGTTTTTAGCCTAATTCTAATTTGTGTGTTGTTCATTGTTCTCATGATTTATGGTATTACATATTAATTTGAAGCAAACATAATATGAAGCACAAGGGCTCTCAAATAAATATGACATAAGGCAACTTTCTAAAGCCAATCGATGTGAAAAATGCCATCAATCGTGTTCATCCAGAAATTGATCGGGTTTGTACTAATTATGATAAGGTATATCAGCTTTCTTATCATGAAAGTAAAGCATGCTTCATTCCATAGTATGATTCAGTAATAAAAAGGAAAAAGACTATGCCAATAATATGCATAGTCTTTTTCCTTAATCTTTTGATCTAATACGATGATTTATTCCTTATTTGATGATGTCTGTATCTTCATTTTTTTATAGCAAATACTCCTCCGTTTTCAATAGTAAATAAAGCTTAATAAATATTAAAGGCTATAGCTTCACTTGATCAGTTGATTCTCTTTTTATAGGTTTCCTGCTAAATATAATAGGGTCCAATTTTCGTTCTAACTCTATTTTCAAACCAGAAATATCACCTTCAAAAGTTGTTAAAAAATTGATGCTGTTGTCTTGATCTTTTGCCTCAACTTTATTATCAATAAAGTAGTAAGTTTCAAATACATTAGGGTGAACCGGATTTAGCCACAACGTCTTTAAAGGGAATTTAGCAAACAAAGAATCGTTTTCTTTAACCACCATAAAAGTTCCATAGCCTTTGTGAGTGTAGGTTCCTGTATATTGCTCTAAAGGATTAACAGGCTTATTAGATTCGATAGTTTTAACTTCTTGTACTTTTGTTTGATGCTCAACAAGCATTTCTAAACGTGCCATCCAGTCCTCTGTTTCTGGAGCTTCTAATAATATATCTGAAATCATATTTCTGAGAGTTTGAGGGAGTCCTGATTGGTTTTGGTTTGTTAATATCACAATTCCCAAATCGTCTGTAGGAAACAAGGCAATTTCTGCCGTAAATCCTTCAATGCTGCCGCCATGAGACGCGCGATAATGTCCTTTATAAGATTTTAAAAACCATCCGTAGCCATAATTATTCATAAACGTGCTTGGATCAGTATCTTTAGGAAATTTCCCAGTAATAATCATTTGTGAACTCATAGCCGCTTTAACAAATGCGTTTGGTATTACTTGGTTTCCCTTATATTTCCCGTTATTCAACCAAGCCATCATCCATTTTGATATATCAGTAACTGAACTGTTTATACTTCCTGCCGACTCCATAGCAGCGATGTCATAGTAATCAATTTTTGCATTGATACCATCATCAAAATAATAACCAATTGCCGATTGAGGATTCTTCTTTAATGCATTGATATTTGTATTTGAATTTGTCATTTCTAGTGGTTTAAAGAAATTCTGTTCAATATTTTGCCTCCAACTTTGTTCGGTTAAGCGTTCAATTATAACACCTTGAACCAAATACATAAAGTTATTGTATACCCATTTGTTTCTTACAGGTGCAATGGGTTCTTGAAATGCAATTCGAGTCAATAACTCTTCCTTTGAATCGTGTCCAAAGCTTCTCCATGATCCATCATGACGTGGCAATCCAGTGCGATGTGTCATTAAATCTTTAATCGTTATTTGTGCATCCATTTCTGAATTAAAAAACTGTAATTCAGGGATGTATGTTCTAGGAGATTCGTTTAAGTCTACTTTGCCTTTGTCTTCTAATATCCCAATTAATGAGGCCGTAAACGCTTTGGTGGTTGAACCAATAGCAAATACAGTATTTGGTGTAACTGGCACTTTATTTTCAAGGTCACTGTAGCCGAACCCTTTAGCATATATCATGTCGTTACCTTTTACAATGGCAATAGCAAATCCTGCTGCTTTACTTCTTTCTATGACAGTATTAAGTTCTTTATCGATTGTTTCTATTTTTTCTAGAATTGGTGTATTCTCGTTTTGTGCGATTGCATTTCCTAAACACAGAGTTAGAATCGCTGCACTAATTATTTTTCTCATGATTTTATATTTAAATGATTGTGAAGCAAATATCAGATCAAAGAATGAATATGAAAATAATAAATGATGAACCAAGCTTTAGTTACTACACACTTAACTTTAAATCAACCAAACTGTGGTTTGACTAAAAAAGAACCTTGTTCGTGCTAATTTGTATAGTGTATATCAATAACTTTGGGAGAATCGTATAACAATAGTAATTTTGAGCTATGATTAAGTTTTTAAAAACATACAAAGCCTTTATATTTGGGTTCATTATTATACTACCGATATTCTATTTATTAGATTATATTGGTTTTATTCTTCTTCCAAAAGAGCAGTCTTTCGAAATTATTATTTACTCCATTATATGGGGTTCGATAATAGCCTTACCTATACATCATTTCAATTATTTAAAGAAGAAAAAGGAAAATGTATTTAAAGTACTAGGTCTATTTGCACTCTTTATTTTGGCATTGGTTATTGATTCAAAAATGAAATTGCCAGACAACCCAATAACCTTCGTTCTATTAACAGGATTTTGGATGGGAATTGTCTATGTATTAATTCCTTCTTTTGTTAAAAAATATTGGAAATTAATTGTGCTTATTTATGGACCACTGCTCTTATATTTCCTGTATTTACGCTTGTTTTCTGGAGATTTAGACGCCTATTTAGCAATTAAACAAGACATTCCGTTTTTTATTTTCTTTTTGCCAATTCCTGTATTGCTTGTCGTTTGGATTTTCGAACAATGGAAATGGGTACAGAACTTAAAAGCAGAGAAATCGAAAGCAGAACTCTCCTTACTAAGAACTCAAATAAATCCGCATTTTTTCTTTAACACCTTAAATAATCTTTATGCTTTAACGGTTAAAAATTCAAAACAAGCGCCAGATGTCATTCTGAAATTATCAGATATGATGCGGTATACTATTTATGAAGGAGAAAAAGAAACGGTAAAAATAGCAGACGAAATTGAGTATCTAAAAAACTATATAGAGCTTCATAAAATTCGTTATAAAAAAACGGTAGACATCACCTTTAAGCACGATGTAAATGCAGATCAGTTGATCACACCTTTGCTATATATTATTCTTTTAGAAAATGCATTTAAACACGGTATTGAGACGCTTACAGAAAACGCTTATATTCATATTGATTTAAATGAAGATCAAGATTTTATCTATTTTAGAATAGAAAATAATTTTGATCCAAAAGAAATCAATGACACAAAAGGTATCGGACTTACAAATCTAAAACATAGATTGTCTTTAATTTATCCGAAAAAACACGAGTTAAATACGTTTCAAGAGAACAATATTTATAGGACAACATTAAAAATATCGAAACATGCTTAAATATATAATTATTGATGATGAGCCATTAGCACACGACATAATTGAAGAATTTTGTAGCATGTTACCACATTTACAATTGGAAAAAAAATGCTACAATGCCTTAGAGGCAATGCAGTTTTTAAATGAGAACGCGATAGATTTTATGTTTTTGGATATTAATATGCCTAAATTAAAAGGTTTAGATTTTTTAAAAACCTTGACTAATCCTCCAAAAACGATTATTACGACTGCTTATAAAGAATATGCTATTGAAGGGTTTGAACTCAATGTTGTGGACTATATTTTAAAACCGTTTAGTTTTGATCGATTGGTGAAAGCTGTAAACAAGGTTTCAGAATCACAGTCAACAAAAACCATAATTAAAGAAGTTTCTGGTTCAGCAGATAATGCTACTCGTTTTTTTATTAAAGGTGATAAAAAACATCATCAAATTGATTTGAGTGACGTATTATTTATTGAAGCTTATGGCAATTACACCAAACTATTTTTAAAGGATGAAATGATTGTAAGTCATGAAAAGATATCTCACTATGAGTCTATTTTAAATAGCACTGATTTTTTGAGGGTTCATAAATCATTTATTGTTGCCATAGATAAAATTAAGTTCATTGAAGGTAATCGTATTTTAATAAACGAGCACAAAATCCCTATTGGTCAAACCTATAAAAGCAATGTCAATAAATTATACAATAGCTAAAAGCATTTCCTTCCACAATGTTTTTCTTTGTAAAGCGATAAAGACTTATGCTATACTTTTTCACCTAGTGCCTGAGCTTTTTGATAACTAACTATCTTGATTGATTAGCAATATATAATAATTAGAGAAAGTTAACGAGAGTATATTATAGTTTATTCCATTCTACAAAAACATTTCTAGAGCGCTTCCATTATTTTAAGAAATCGTATTTTTGTTTCATGTTTAATTTTAATTCTCTGCACAAAGTAATAAAACATGATTATACCCAAACTACATTATATATCTCAAGGAAGTTCTCCAAAAGAACATCTAGAAAACATCCAAAAAGCCTGTTCCTCTGGTACCGAATTAGTACAATTACGATTAAAAATTACTTCAGAAAAAAAGTTATTGAAGTTTGCCCATGAAGCTAGAGAAATCACTTCTCATTTTCAAACTAGGTTAATTATTAATGATCATTATAAAATAGCAAAAGAAGTTAAAGCAGATGGTGTGCATTTAGGACCAACAGATACCTGTCCTACAATAGCTAGAAGCCTTTTATACACTTGGCAAATGATTGGCGGAACAGCAAATACCTTACAGGATTGTGAAACATTATTAGATAAAGAAATCGACTATATTAGTTTAGGTCCTTTTAGTGAAACAACGACCAAAGTTAATACACCTCCAGTTTTAGGTTTAAAAGGTTATATGGCGATTACAGATGTCTTAAAAACCCCAATCCCAATTATTGGTGTTGGAGGCATTACCACAAAAGATGTTACAGCCATTTTAGAAACTGGTATTTCAGGAATTGCAGTATCTGAAGCCATTACCCACGATTTTAATAGTATAAGAACATTTAATCAATTACTAAACGCATCTTCAACAGCAGAGCAACGCCATACATTTGAATAGTACATTATAAATTGTTGACGATCCTGTTTTTGTGAATCAATTAAAAAAAGTATTAATTCCAATAAAAACCAGTTATAATGCATTTTTTTTTGTGTCATACTCTAGCGCATAATATCAGGAATATATTGACATATTCACCATATAATAAAAAGAATAGTTATATTCACTCCCTAGTATTTTCTTCTTAAATGAAATTTTAGTAATGCCACATAAAAAGAAATTTGGAACCTTCGCAGGTGTCTTTACGCCTTCTGTTTTAACCATTCTTGGCGTCATTATGTACATGCGTTTGGGTTGGGTTGTTGGTAATGCAGGCTTAATAGGAGCTATTGTTATTATCATTATTGCGCATATCATTGCAGTCACTACAGGTTTAAGTATATCGTCTGTTGCTACAGATAAAAAAATTGGTGCTGGAGGCATTTATTATGTGCTGTCCAGAAGTATGGGAATTCCAATTGGTGGTTCGATTGGTATTGCCTTATTTGTTGGAACAGCGTTTTCAATCGCTCTATATTTAATCGGTTTTGCTGAAAGTTTTAATGCGTATTTAGGATTTGGAACCACAATTAATGATTTAAGACTAACTGGAACTATTGCTCTGTTCGCACTTACAGCTTTGGCACTTATAAGTACTTCAGTTGCGCTAAAAACAGAATTTATAATTCTAGCAGCAATTGTTATTTCACTCATTTCAATATTTTTTGGTACTACAGAATTCGCTCCAGCTTCAGTCAATTTGTTTTCAGCTGATAATGCTGTGCCTTTAGAAGTTGTATTCGCCGTATTTTTCCCTGCAGTTACAGGTTTTACAGCAGGAATTGCTATGAGTGGTGATTTAAAAGATCCTAAAAGATCTATTCCTCGTGGTACGTTATTCGCTATTGGAGTTGGACTTATAGTCTATATTGCGCTTGCTATTTTTATGGCGTTTACAATCGATTCTGAAATACTAAAATCAGATTATAATATCTTAATGAAAATGGCGCTCTTTGCTCCTGCTGTTGTAGCAGGAATTTGGGGAGCTACATTGTCTTCAGCTTTAGGAGGCATTCTTGGAGGTCCTAGAATTTTGCAAGCTATGTCAATTGATAAAGTAACACCTACACTATTTGGTAAAGGAAAAGGCGTAACTAATGAACCAGTTTATGCATTATTTCTTGCGTTTATTATAGCAGAAGTTGGAATCCTCATCGGTGAATTAGACATTATTGCTCGTGTGGTGTCAATGTTTTATTTGACAGCTTATGGTTTTATAAACATTTCATTTTTTCTTGAAAGTTGGGCAAATCCAGATTTTAGACCTTCATTTAAGGTAAAACGATGGATTGGTTTAATTGGATGTATTGCCTGTTTTACTGTGATGTTCAAATTAGACATGATGGCAATGATAGCTGCATTAGCTGTGATTAGCGCTATGTATTTTGGTCTTCGACGCAAAGAAGTAAAGCTACAGTCTAATGATGTTTGGAAAAGTGTATGGGAAAACGTCGTGAATAAAGGATTGAAAAGAATTGATGCTCAAGGAGAAGAAAACACAAATTGGAATCCAAATATTATTCTATTTAGTGGTAAAAGTGATCACCAATCGTATTTATTAGAGTTGTGTAAAACTGTTTCTGGTCGTACAGGAGTAGTCACTAATTTCAAGCTTATATTGGATAAAGAAAACAGCGAGCCACCTTTGAAAAAAATCGATCAGATTGTTAGAGATGATATGTTTCAAGAACTTGGAATTTTTGCAAGACAAATAAAAGTAGATAATATTTACAGAGGTATTACTAACATAGCATCAACTTTTGGGTTTTCTGGCGTAGAGCCCAATACCATTATGATGGGATGGCCAAAAGGACTAGAAGATTCTAAAGAATATTCTAATATGACACAAACTTTATTACATCTAGATTATAATTTATTGTATCTAGATTTTGATAGAGCAGCTAAATTTGGAAATTATAATTCTGTTGATTTTTGGTGGCGAGAAACCGATAGTAAAAATGCAGAAATGATGCTTAATATTGCACGTTTCATCATTGCTTCTCCAAGATGGCATGACACTAATATTAGAGTACTTTTCGTAAATAACAATAATGTAGATGTTTCTATTATTGAAACCAAAATCTCAAAACTTGTTGAAGATTTACGAGTTAATGTGGAAATTAAAATAATCAATAATGCTGTAGAACAAAAAACGTTTTATACTATTATTGAACAAGAATCAAAAACTACAAATCTCACCATTATTGGAATTCCAGATTACAACATTGAAAAACAAGCAGAGTTTGTTCTGAAAACAAATAATTTATTCGAATCTATAGGCTCTACCCTTTTAGTTAAGGCTGCTCATAATTTTAATGAGCTTGATTTAGATTTGCAAAATAAGTGATAAGCCCTAGTATTGGTTCAAACTATAAAGACATTGCTCTACAATCTATTATCCAATTTCACATACTTTTTACACTTTTTTGACACCTTTAACTAGAGCTAATTCATGATATCAAGCTACTTTAGCATAAATCAATCACACATTCATGCAAGTCTTAAAAAAAAGTACATCGGTTTTCTTTAAAATAATTATAGGTGTTATAACAGTTGTAATGGTCTCCTGTAATCAAAACAAGAACACAGGTAACACCGAAACAGATAAAGCCAACAAAATTGACGAAATAGTAAGTCTATATGCTGATTATGATATGTTCCATGGTACAATTCTAGTAGCAGATCAAGGTGAAATTATCTACAAAAAGGCTTTCGGATTGGCTAATATGGAATGGGATATTGCTAATACAATAGATACCAAATTCCAAATTGCTTCGATGACCAAATCTTTTACAGCATTACTAATTATGCAATTAGTTGCTGAAAACAAATTGGATTTACAAACACCTATTTCAAACTACTTAAAAGACTATCCTCAAACAAATGGTGAACAGATAACAATTCATCACTTACTCACTCATTCCGCTGGTTTTGATCGTGGTGTCGATGATGAAAAATTTAATAAACCAAAAGACATGGTTAATCAGTTTTCAAGTGCCAAACTCCAGTTTCCTCCTGGAACTCGTTTTGGCTACAGCAACAATGGTTATACATTACTCGGATACATTATAGAAACTGTTACAGGAAAATCTTATGAAGAGCTATTGAAAGAAAGGATATTTGATCCTCTTAAGATGACAAACTCTGGGTTTCATAAACACAGGCCTATTATCAAAAATATTGCATACGGTTATTACAGAAGTTTTGGCGATTATTTTGACAATGATAATTCTGATAAGTCTACAGCTTATGCTGCAGGAGCTATTTATTCTACTGTTGAAGATTTATTTCTTTGGGATCAAGCTATGAATACAGAAAAATTGTTGCCAAAAAAATACATGGATATGCTTTTTAAAAAGCACATTATTGATAATAATTCACATTATGGCTATGGTTGGGAGCTGAGAGATAAACCAATTGGTAATACCACAGAAATAGTTGAAACTGCTGGTCATAGTGGTTCTATTGGTGGATTTCGTTCGTTATATACTAGAATTCCGTCTCGTAAAGCTTCGATAATAATATTAAATAACACAGCTCATTCTTTTCGTACGTCTATAACAACAGCAATTACTGGAATATTATATGACAAACCTTACGATTTTCCACTAAAACCCTTAGCAATGTTTATGTTAGAGACTATTGAAAAAGAAGGCATTGATAAAGGCATTCAGTTTTATAAAACTCATAAAGATTCGCCAGATTATCATGTAAGCGAACAAGATCTCATTGTTGCAGGATATAAATACTTACATGCTGAAAACGCAAAAGATGCGGCCAAAATTTTCAAGTTAAGCACAGAAGTATTTCCAGATAGAGACAATCCTTATGATAGTTATGCAGAAGCTCTTAAAGCTCTAGGAAAAAATAAAGAAGCAATTAAAAACTATAAAAAATCAGTAGAACTAAATCCCAAAAATAATAATGCTATTGACATGCTTAAAGAGTTAGGTGTTACGTATTCTGTAGATCTTCTAAACGGAGATGATACTTGGGGAAAAGAGATTATTACATTCCCAATTGATTGGGCTCCAAAAATGACAGTAAAAGGATATGAAGATTTAAGGTTTGCTCCTGAATGGTCTAACCCAAAACATGATGATTTTTGGTCGCTTGTTATGGCTTGGAAAGTGATTACACCTGCAGAGATTACTATGAACGAATTACAGAGTAATCTTGAGGGTTATTTTGACGGATTGATGATTCCTAACCATTGGTCTCAAGAGTTTCCAAAACCTAATCTAGAGCTCTTTGATTCTATTAAAACAGAAACCAGTATTGAGTTTAAAGGCAAACTGACCGTCTTTGATGGGTTTCATACAGGTAAACTAATAACTTTAAATATTTTGGGAGTACAACAGCTATGTGAAAAAACAGGAAATTCAATAATTGTATTTAGGATTTCTCCTAAGGCATATAGCGAACCTGTTTGGACGCAACTAAATACTATTAACCTAAAACACGATTGTAATGAAATTTAGAACATCAAAATAATGTTCTGATTACTAATTATTTACCAATCAATTGGGAAGTAATCCTTCAAGAACTTACCACACCAATGTTTACCAGTATTAATTCCATCAATTAATGGATCCATTACTCTTGCAGCTCCATCGACAATATCTAAAGGTGGCTGAAAATCGTGGAGGTCTACTTTCTTTTTAGATAAGGCTGCAGGATCTTCATCTGTTACCCAACCTGTATCTACAGCATTCATATAAATACCAGACTTCGCAAACGTAGATGCTGAAGTGTGAGTTAGCATGTTTAAGGCTGCTTTAGCCATATTGGTATGTGGATGTCTATCTTCTTTTTTAAATCGATGAAACTTCCCTTCCATTGCTGTCACATTGATAATATGTTTTTTACCTGTGTTCTCTTTCATCATTAGGTTCGACAAACGATTACATAATACAAAAGGAGCCACAGCATTTACCAACTGTACTTCTACCATTTCGGTGGTTTCAATTTCACCTAACTTTAAACGCCAGCTATTTGTTTTTCGTAAATCTACTTGTTGTAAATCCGCATCTAACTCGCCTTCTGGAAACACTTCTGCCGATTGTAACGAATTATCAAAACTATATGGTATTTGAGATAATTCTGCTGAATTACGTAATCCAATTCCTGGTTCTGGTCCATGCCAAGTAACTGGAAGGACATTGTTTTTACTTGTTTTTGAAGGACCAACACTTAAACTTGATAATTCTTCTAAACAACTTTCATGGTCTTTCAATAAGGTTTGTGCCAATTTTGGTAATTGGTTTATAGGTAGTTTCTCATTTTCCATTAGGTGAAAATAAAAGCCTGAAGGTCGTCTAACCGTTTGTGCTGCATTGTTGATTAGAATATCTAATCGATCGTATTTTTGCTCTATATAATTACAAAAAATCTCTACACTTGGAATGTGTCGCAAGTCTAATCCGTGAATATGCAGGCGATTACTCCAATCAAAATAATCCTCTTCTTTAGAAAATCTAATGGCAGAATCTGCTGGGAAACGTGTAGTAGCAACAACAGTAGCACCAGAACGCAATAACATTAACGTAATATGGTAACCTATTTTTAATCGAGAACCTGTAATTACAGCGACTTGATCTTTTAAATCTGTGGTCTGGAAACGTTTTGCATAATTCAAATCGCCACATTCAGTACACATCGTATCATAAAAGTGATGCAGTTTGGTATATACCGTTTTACATACGTAGCAATTTCTTGGTGATTCTAATTCTAAAGTATCTTTGGGAATTGCAGCTTCACCTAATAATTTTGGAGCTACAAAAAATGCAGCCTCACGAGCAGAGCGGATACCTGTTGTTTTTCTAGCGTGCTTATCTCTAGCTATCATTTTTCGTTTCGTCGCTTTTTTTGCATCCTTTCTGCGACGTTGATACTCATCACGATTTGGTCTCGTTAATGCACCTGCTGCTTTAAAAAGCGCAACTCTTTGTGTTTCTGGTAATTCGAAAATTTGATTGGTATCCTCTAGTAATTTCTGCAATGTAGAGATGCAAGAATCAATGTCTAGATTAGTGTTGCTTTCACTCATATTTAACGATGCACTTATATTCTTTTTAGAAATTTACGTAAAGATAACCACACTTTTAAGAACATAAACTCTGTCTCTTATACACATCTCCGAGCCCACGAGACAGGCAGAAATCTCG
>OJDV01000670.1_pt1 | contig 11531 bp, 13 predicted proteins | sample 1592911 | NCBI WGS metagenome assembly OJDV01 (sample SAMN05416860, study PRJEB24817) | seawater metagenome | isolation source: Sea water | place: Canada:Atlantic | collected 2013-11 | reverse complement strand
CTACACAGAGTAGATCGTCGGCAGCGTCAGATGTGTATAAGAGACAGTTGCTGTAGTATGGGAATAGGCGGATTTATTTTTTCAGGTATAGCATTTTACCTTGTAAAGAAGGACACTAAATTATATACAGAAAACCCAGAAGCTTATTCAAATTTTAGTCAATTAAATACCGCTAAAATTATTGCTATTATTGGTTTAGCTCTAGCTGCTTTATCATTTATTTATTCAATCTACAGTATTTGGTCTATGGGAGGCTGGGATGCTTACATGGAACAAATGCAAGACGCTATGAATCAATTCCAAAATGCAGGATAAACTTGTATGTTTATATATATAAAAAAAAGCGACCAATTGGTCGCTTTTTTTATTACAAGATATATTAGTTATTCGAATTCTTTTAGTGTTTTTGTGATGATTGAAACACAATCTAACAATTGCTCTTTGGTCATTACTAAAGGTGGCGCAAAACGAATGATGTTTCCATGTGTTGGCTTTGCAAGCAAACCGTTATCACGAAGTGCCATACAAATATTCCAAGCTGTATCACTTTCTTCATCATCATTAATTAAAATAGCATTTAATAAGCCTTTACCTCTTACTTCGTTTACTATAGAACTTGTTTCAATAAATTTATTCAATTCACTTCGGAATAATTCTCCCAATTGAAAAGCATTTTCAGCTAAATCTTCATCTTTTACAACTTCAAGAGCTGCAATAGCAACAGCAGCAGCAATTGGATTACCTCCAAACGTACTTCCGTGGTTACCAGGTCTAATTACATTCATGATTGGATCATTTGCCAACACAGCACTTACAGGATAAGCACCTCCTGACAAAGCTTTACCAAGAATTAATATATCTGGTTTTACTTCAGGAGTTCCTGAGCAATTCTTATCACTACAACTACAGTTCCCACAAGTAGCTAACAAACGTCCTGTTCTAGCTATACCTGTTTGTACTTCATCAGCAATAAATAATACATTGTGCTTCTCACATAATTCTTTAGCTTTTGCTAAATAACCTTCGCTTGGAACAAACACTCCTGCTTCACCTTGAATAGGTTCTACTAAAAATCCAGCTACATTTGCATTATTCTCTAAAGCAGTTTCCAAAGCTTGAAGATTATCGTATTCAATTTTTATAAATCCATCAGTATATGGTCCGAAATTTTTTCTAGCTACTGGATCATTACTAAACGAGATAATTGTTGTTGTTCTTCCGTGGAAATTATTCTCACATACGATGATTTCAGCTTTATTCTCATCAATACCTTTTACTTCGTAAGCCCATTTACGACAAATTTTCAAAGCAGTTTCAACAGCTTCAGCACCTGTATTCATTGGCAATAATTTGTCAAAATGAAAATACTCAGTAGCAAATTTCTCATACTTACCGAGCACATCATTATAAAATGCTCTTGAAGTCAAACTTAAAGTCTGAGCTTGTTCTGTCATTGCATTGACAATTTTCGGATGACAATGTCCTTGATTTACTGCAGAGTAAGCAGATAGGAAATCGTAATACTTTTTCCCTTCTACATCCCAAACATAAACACCTTCTCCTCTACACAGCACTACTGGTAATGGATGGTAATTGTGTGCACCATACTTGTTTTCTAAATCGATCGCTTGTTGCGAAGTTAATTGGTCTAAAACAGCCATTTTAAAAATAATTTAAGGTTCATATCCAAGCCAATGGATATCTAAAATGTCCATTCCTTATCTACCTTTATCCTTTCGAAGAGTCCGAAAATTCAGCGTGGGAAAGAAATCATCCCTAAGACTTGCAAATTAATACTTTAAAATCTTATTCCGAAATTTTTCCAGATAATGATGATACTTGGAGTTCTAAACGCTTCATTTCTCTGAGTATCGCATTTTTGTCCATTTGCATCCAAGCGAATATTTTAAGCATACTTACTCCTAATAAAAACACAAGACTCCCAATTCCCCATTTTATGAGTTCATTTGTTTCAGTTGCCTCAAAGAAACTAACTACACAGTAGATAAAAAGCCCAAAGAATACTAACGTCATAATATTCATCATGATTAAGATCCATTTGTTTTTCCCTTTGAATAAACCGAATACCATTCCTAAAACATTTTGTTCTTCAAGTGAATCATAAAACTTAGCTTCTTCTTGGGTTAAGGTCTCTTTAATTAATTGATCGATATCTTCCATATTTGTTTTCATAGTATTAAATTTTTCAGAACATTGTGTTTAGTTTACTAGTAATAAAAACACTTTGCCCTTGGTTATTATGTATTGCCAATTATTGGCTTTAGTATTAATTTTAGTTTTTCTCTTGCGTGAAACAATCTTGATTTCGTTGTTCCAATAGATATGTTTAAAAGCTCACTTATTTCCTGTAGCGAATACTCTTCAGTATAAAAAAGCCTTAAAACCACTTGTTGCTGTTCTGGTAAATACTTAATAGCATTTAAAAGCGCTTCTTTGAGCTCTGTGTTTTCTTTATAATCTTCAACAAGGAACACTTTCGACAAACCTAATTCGGTTTCTTTTGTCCGTTTGCGGCTCAATTCTCTCAAGACATCCAATGATTTGGAGTACACAATACGTAAAGCCCAACTTTTAAAACTAGAAGGTTTTTGTAGCGTATGTAGTTTATCCATTATCGTTTGCCAACTTTCTTGTGCTATGTCTTTTGATAAATTAGCATCTTTTACTAGCCAATATGCCTTTGTACAAAATATCAAATGCCATCGCTTAACCAATTTAGCTATTGCTTTTTGATCTCCAGCTTGATAAGCTTCAACGAGTTCTGTATCTATATGGCTATCTTTTTTCAATTATGCCTGTTTTGTTTGTAACGCTTTTCGTTTATAAAACCCTCTTAAATTGGTTACCCAAAAATTGTATTTCGCTTCTTTCTTTTCTTCGGAAAAGTAATTTTCTAAATTATCAAATGCCTCTTCAATTAATGCATCGTGCAACCAACGAATTACAAATACCCATAAAAAACTTGCTTTGTAATTCGTATTCATTTTTATGAGGTGACTTATTTCCGAAGCATCCTCAGAAATAACATTAAGGTTTAATTCATGGGTTCCATTAAATCCATCTGGCTTCGAGAATTCAAATTTAATATGCTTTCCAGGTTCAAAAGCAATGATTGTATACCGAATTCGTCCATGACCTCCTCTATTACCTATCTTCAAACCTTCATTAAAGCGCATCTCTGGCCAATTATTAGATGGCCAAATATGATCTTCATTAGTAGCTAAACTTTTAAATAATTTAGACACCTTTTCGATAGGTTGATTAATTATCCTTTTATGACTGTTAATGACTCTCATATTCTAAAGACGTAGAAATAATATAAAGGTTCATTTTATTTTGAAGTTTTTTAAAGATAATCCTATTTACTTACATTATTATTTATGGCTATTGTTATTTTTGCTCTATGGCTAGAAGTAAAAATAAAAGACAAGTTTTTGAACAGATTGAAGTGATTGATGCTGGAGCAAAAGGAAAAACCGTGGCTAAAGCACCTGATGGTCGTGTCGTGTTTCTTCCAAATGCAGTTCCTGGTGATGTTGTAGATGTACAAACCTTCAAAAAGCGTAAAGCATATTACGAAGGAAAAGCTATAAAATTCCATACACTATCTGATAAACGAACAGAACCTAAATGTGAACACTTTGGTGTTTGTGGTGGTTGTAAGTGGCAACATATGGATTATAAATACCAATTAGAATTTAAGCAAAAAGAGGTTACTAATAACCTTATACGTATTGGTCATTTAGAATTGCCTGAGGTCTCTCCTATTTTAGGATCTGCAGAACATTATTTTTATAGAAATAAAATGGAATTCTCTTTTAGTGATTCCAGATGGCTCACTCAAGAAGAAATTGAATCTGATAGAGACTTAGGAGACAGAAATGCTTTAGGCTTTCATATACCAGGAATGTGGGATAAAATTCTTAACATTAATAAATGTTGGCTTCAAGCTGATCCTTCAAATGACATTAGAAATGCAGTACGTGATTTTTCTATTGAAAACGGTTTAGAGTTTTTTAATACAAGACAGCAAACAGGTCTTCTTCGTACAATGATGGTTAGAACGTCGTCTACAGGTGATTTGATGATTGTCATTCAGTTTTTTAAAGAAGATGAAGAAAAACGTATTCTGCTTTTAGATTTTATTGCTGAAACATTTCCACAGATTACATCTTTACAATATATCATTAATGGAAAAGCAAACGATACTATTTATGATCAAGAAGTAATTTGTTACAAAGGGAATGATCATATTTTTGAAGAAATGGAAGGCTTGCGTTTTAAAATAAATGCCAAGTCGTTTTATCAAACCAATTCTGATCAAGCTTACGAATTATATAAAATTACTCGCGATTTTGCAGGACTGAAAGGTGACGAACTTGTTTATGATTTATATACTGGTACAGGAACCATTGCTCAGTTTGTCGCAAAGCAAGCTAAATTTGTAGTTGGTGTAGAATCTGTTCCTGATGCAATAAAAGCAGCAAAAGAAAATGCACAATTAAATGGCATAGATAACGTTGACTTTTATGTTGGTGATATGAAAAATGTATTTAATGCAGAATTCATTACTGAAAACGGTCATCCAAACGTTATTATTACAGATCCGCCTCGAGATGGTATGCATAAAGATGTTGTACAACAAATTATAAATATTGCTCCTGAGAAAGTGGTTTATGTGAGTTGTAATAGCGCAACGCAAGCAAGAGATCTTGCTTTAATGAAAGACATTTATAAAATAACAAAAACGCAAGCTGTAGATATGTTTCCTCAAACGCATCATGTTGAAAATGTTGTACTTTTGGAAAAACATTAATACACTAAATTTATAAATCATATAACCTTGAAATTAAACATCATAAAAAAAATCAGTCTAGCAGTTTTTCTATTACTTACTGTATGTACTTGTGAACGTGATGATATTTGCCCAGAAGATGTGCCAACTACGCCAAGGTTAGTTGTAGAATTTTTTGACCTTTCCATTCAGGAAAATATTAAAGACGTCACAAATTTACTAGTTCAAGGTGTTGGAAATGATGAAACTCTATCTGGATTAGGAGGAAGTTCAACAGTAAACATTGTTCAATTACCTCTAAAAACTGATGAAAATTCCACACAATTTCGTTTTGTTAAGGACTATGCTATTGATGACAACGGAACACCTAATGATACTTCCGACGATTTTGCTACTGGAAATGAAGATATTATTACTATAAACTACATTACAGAAAACGTTTATGTATCCCGTGCATGTGGTTACAAAACGATTTATAAAGCTGTCAATATACAATTTGATGCAGATGATATGGACAGATGGATTGCTCTTGCACAACCCTTAAATGATAATCAATCAATTGAAGATGAAACAACGACACATTTTAAATTTTTTCATCAGTAGCTGTCTCTTCCTCTTCTGTTGTGTTATAAATGCACAAGAAACTATTGATGGAGAAACGAAAACTGATACTTTAATTTACAAACAAAAATATGGGTTGCGACTTGGTACCGATTTAGGTAAGTTGGTTCGAACAGCTATTGATGACGATTATTCAGGTTTTGAAATTACTGGAGATTATAGATTAACAAAAAAAATATATCTGGCAGGTGAGTTAGGTAATGAAGAACGAACTATCGAAACAGACTTTTTAAACGTTACTTCAAAAGGTAGTTATTTTAAAGCTGGTATTGATTATAATTCTTATCAAAACTGGCTCGACATGCAAAATATGATTTATTTTGGTTTTCGTGTTGGTGCGAGTACCTTCACACAAAATCTAGACAACTTTACTGTTTACAATACCAACCAATATTGGCCTACTCAATTTTCTCCTGAAGAATCCAGAGAAATTGATGGCTTAACGGCACTTTGGGCTGAAGTTATTTTAGGGATCAAAGCCGAATTATTTAGCAATTTGTTTTTAGGTCTTAATGTGCAAATAAAAAGCTTGATTAGTGAAGATGAACCTGATGATTTTGAAAATCTATACATACCAGGATTCAACAGGACTTATGATAGTGGCCGTTTTGGTATTGGCTTAGGGTATAATTTATCTTACATGATTCCTATTATCAAAAAGGACAAAAAAGTCGTGGTTGATAAGGAAGAATAGAATTCCAGTCTTTTCACTGTTTAACAGATAACATTCAAAATCCATAAATATTTTATACCTTTTGCATAAGTAAAAAGGAAGACTACATGGATAAAGATTTAATTGCAGAACTAATAGAAGATAAAAACAATGCTTTAATTAGTTGGATATCTGACCAAGAAGATGAAAAATGGATTGAAGGCCCAAAAAACAAATGGACTTCAGGTCAGCACGCTTTGCACCTACTCCAAAGTATTAAATCTCTTAATGATGCTTTAAGTTTGCCGAAATTTGTATTGCGTTATAAATTTGGAAAATCAAACAGAGACGTTAGAGATTATCAAACTGTAGTAAATCGTTATCAAGAACGTCTAAAAAATGCTAAAGGTATAACTTTTGGACCTTCAAAAAACATGAATGTTCCTGCTTTAACAGAAAAACAATACTTATTAGATCGTTTACAAGTTGAAGGAAAAAAATTGCAATACAAAACAAGAAAAATATCAGACAAGAATTTAGATACGCTAATACTACCACATCCTCTAATGGGGAAAATGCCGATCAGAGAAATCATCATGTGGACTGCTCATCATATTGAACATCACACTAATACACTCAAGGAAAAGTATTGATTATCGATTCCCTTCAAGGGCATTATATTTAATCAAAACCACTTTTATAGTTTGATCATTCAACATTCGTCTTATTTTAAAAAAATCAGGATGAATTCTTGGTGTTAAAACCCAAACATACTTTTCCTTTTTAGGAAAAAATTTTGACATAAATTCGTAACCTAGGTAACCACAAGAAATTCCAATCTTTGGTTGGTTTTCTAGTATCGATCTTATTTTATCAGCCTCTTCACTGGCTGCATTACCTTTAACCTTTTTAACCTTAGAATCGAGATAGTAACTTGTCATAAACCCAAATTGAGTAAATTTCGGTAATGCTTCTGGATATCTAGTTTCAACAAGAATTTTTTCTTTAGGATAATTGTATTCCTCTACTAAATATGTGAGTCTAATATATATCCCTTCTACTGTTTCAAGATTTAAATTTTTAATATCTAACCACAAATAGGGTTTGTCAGCAATATCAATTTTAGATAAGTAGGTTTGAAAATTCAAGTCAATAGACTTTGCTGGAGGATGATTTACATCAAATGACTTGGTATTAGAATCATAGACCAAATCTAACTCAACGCCATTAAAATATTCTATTGCAGACTCTAATTTTTCTGTGCTATTTGCACGATGAGCCCAAATTTTATCAAAATGACCAACAAATTGAATTCGGTACGGATTTAATAAACAAACAATTAATAACACCAAAAGACTTAGCGTAACTAATAGGAGTCTCTTTCTTTTTTTACCTATTATCATAATCGATGTTTTTCTTAATCCAACGCGTTCGTTTAGTAAAATTAGGATTAAAAATACTCTTTCTCTCATCAAATCCTTTAAATTGAATCTGACTTATTTCAGAGAAACTATAAATAAAATCTTCTAAATTATAAGTCCTAAATTTTATTGTTCTATCCTCATAACGTCCGAATTTATCTTTATAAGCAGCAGAAAACCAAACCAAAAATGGCACTTCATACATTGGTCGTGTGGCATGATATTCATTATGTCCAAGAAAATCCATAGAGTCATATACTTCATCACCATGATCTGATAGATAGGTAACATAACTAATCGTTTTCTTTGATTTCACCTTATCAATAATAGATCTAACAATATGATCATTGTATCGTATAGCATTATCATAAGCATTAGTATTCTTATATGCTTTTTCATGTTTGTATTGTGATTGAATTTCATCATTTTTAAAAAATTCAAATGACTCTGGGTAGCGTTTTGCATAAGGCAAATGCGTTCCTATAAGATGAACAAAAATAAGTCGTTTTTTATGTTCATCATTCAGAATGATATCCAACTCAGGTAATAAACTACCATCCAAAATTTGGTAATCATGATTTTCAGTATTGGTATACACTCTTGTAGTTGCTGCTCTAGCGATTGTAGCTGCAACGCTTTCATGAAAACCAATTGGTCGCTGACTAGAAATCCAATACGTATTGAATCCAGCTTGATTAGCTAATTGTATTATTGAAGTGTTTTCTTTCCTATTTGGCGTTTTGTTATCTGAAAATGTAAGTATCTTTTCCAGAGATATTATAGTATGTACATTAGGTACAATCACACTATCAAAAACTATTAAATCATTTTTAATTTCTGAAAGCTTAGGATTAGTTTCTCTGTGATATCCATACAATTGCATATGCCAGGATGATGTAGATTCACCAATTACTACGACATAAGTTTGAGGTTCTACAACCGATGATATGACCTCTAGATGCTTGCTTGTTTTTTGAGCCAGTTCTGACTCGAATTGTTTTTTAAACGTTTGGTATTCATTATATGAAGACAAACTCATTAAAATTAAGTTTTCCTTATTAAACTTCTTATAAATACCAACAGAAAAAACAAGTATTACTAATCCTAAAACAGCTCTTGTTTTTAATGATATTGGGACTTTAAATAGCGCGTTATATTTTGTTTTAAATACTTTAGAAAAGATTAAACCTATACATGGCAAGAATACAATTATTAAAAGAATAATGGTATAGGCATCAAAATAATTGTTTAAAAAACTTAAGGCTTCAGAAGAATGTGTTTCTAGAATCACGAACCATGCTGAAGATGATAATTTCACACTATAATGATGATAAAAACTGAGTTTTGCGACCATTAGAAAAGACATCAAAAACATAAAAAACAAATGCAAAAATTTAATTCTGTTTTTGAGCAGTAATAAAATGCAAAATAAAATAAGTGAAAATAAGCCAAAACCAATAAGCTCGGTAAGATAGTTTTTCAAGAAGGGGATTTCAAAAAACCCAATCGCACAAAGGATTATCCAAGGATAAAAGAACACCAATAAAAAAGGTAAATGACTCTTATAAGATTTTAGATGAAATCCTTTTAACACAAAATATAATTTATAGTATTCTCAAAGTTACTATTATCTATAAGATAAAAAACAATAAAGGCAAATATCAACTAGTTCATATACTTCCCTTTCTTACTACCTTCATACATCACATATTTTACTAAACGTGCTTCTAGCTTTGCATTCACCAAATGTATTTTTCGTGATGGACGTAAACCTACATGTTTTAATGCGTCTAAATTAGACGTAATAAACCAAGCATCAGTTCCAGGATAGCCTTGCTTTAGTGTGTCTCCAATATCCTGATAAAAGCTTTCCATATCAATATCCAATCGTTCACCATAAGGCGGATTAAATACCATATGTAATTTGTCCTCACCAGATTTTCGTGTTTTAAAGAAATCTTCATGTTGTATATGAATAAAATCTTCTAATTTGGCATTTTCAATATTTGCCTGAGCTTTTGAAATAGCACTTGGTGATTTATCATAACCAATGATTTTATGATGAAAATCTCTAGTTTTACCAAGAAGTGATTCTTCAATTTTTTCAAATAAATCAACATCCCAATCTGACCAACGTTCAAAAGCAAACTCTTTACGCATTAAATTTGGTGGTATATTACAAGCAATCATAGCCGCTTCAGCTAAGATAGTTCCACTCCCACACATTGGATCCATAAAATCTGATTGTCCATCCCAACCAGAAAGCATTATTAATCCAGCTGCAAGCACTTCATTAATTGGCGCAATATTAGTAGCGGTTTTATAGCCTCTTTTATGCAATGAATCTCCAGATGAATCTAAAGATATATTACATGTATTTCTATCTATATGAACGTTAATCTTTACATCAGGAAACTTCAAATCTACATTTGGTCGCTGTCCATCGGTTTCTCTAAATTTATCTACAATCGCATCTTTAGTTTTCTGAGCTATATATAGTGAATGTGTAAACACTTGAGAATTAACTGTAGCATCAACTGCTAAAGTACCTGTTGGCTTTAGATATTTATCCCATGACATCTTATAGATATTATCGTAAAGTTCTTGTTCATTTCGTACTTTAAAAGTATGAATTGGTTTCAAAACTTTTATAGCTGTACGTAATGCCAGATTAGCCTTATACATAAAGCCCTTGTCTCCTTCAAAACTAACGTTTCTAACGCCTTTTTTTACATGAATCGCTCCCAATTGAATGAGTTCACGTTCTAATAAATCTTCAAAACCAAATAGTGTTTTGGCCACCATTTTATAATTATTCTCCATACCATACGACTAATAGATAGCAAAAATAAAGTATTTTTGTGGCTTAAAAGAAGAATTAAAAGGAATCCCTTTACAATGGGAAACAAACATGGCAGAAGACACACAACATTGGTATGCATCTTGGTTTGACTCACCTTACTATCATATACTTTATAAGGATAGAGATCATAGTGAAGCACAATTGTTTATGGACAACCTCACGGAATATTTAAACATTCCTGAACATGGTGAAATACTCGATCTTGCCTGCGGAAAAGGTCGTCATTCTATGTATTTAAATTCTTTAGGTTATGATGTTACAGGTGTAGATTTATCTGAAAATAGCATTTCTTACGCTAAAGGATTTGAAAATAAGACCTTGCATTTCAATGTTCATGACATGTGCAAACCTTACGGAAAAACCTTTGATGCCGTTTTTAATCTTTTTACAAGTTTTGGGTATTTTGAAAATGAAGACGACAACCTTAAGACTATTAAAGCTATTAAAGCCGATTTAAACGACTTTGGATTTGGTGTTATTGACTTTATGAATAGTGACTTTGTAGTCGATAATTTAGTTGCAGAAAATGTAAAAACTGTTGATGGCATTGATTTTAATCAAAAGCGCCAAGTCATAGATGGCTATATCGTTAAAACCATTACGTTTAGTGTTAATGATGAAGATTATAGTTTTCAAGAACGCGTAAAAGCTTTAACATTGGAGGATTTTAAAGTTCTTTTTGAAAAAGCTGGTGTGTATTTACTAGATGTCTTCGGAGATTACAAACTTAATGCATTTCATAAAAACACGTCAGAACGTTTAGTAATGATTTTCAAATAGCAAGCCTTTTATTAAAAATGAACACATATTTATTACCCATATTAGCAGTCGTTTTTGGAGTGGTTTTGGCGTTAATCACCAAACATCAAAAAACCTTAAGTACGAAACTCTTACTTTCATTTAGTGGTGCATTCTTATTAGCTCTTACACTTTTTGATTTATTACCAGAAGTTTACGAACATCTAGAAGTTAAACGCACTGGTCTTTTTATAATGTGTGGTATCCTTCTTCAAATTATTTTAGAATTTTTCTCTAAAGGCGCAGAACATGGTCATGTTCATATTCATAAAAACGAAACTGTGTTTCCTTGGCTATTATTTATTAGTTTATGTCTGTCTCTTATACACATCTGACGCTGCCGACGATCTACTCTGTGTA
>OJDV01000669.1_pt1 | contig 11542 bp, 8 predicted proteins | sample 1592911 | NCBI WGS metagenome assembly OJDV01 (sample SAMN05416860, study PRJEB24817) | seawater metagenome | isolation source: Sea water | place: Canada:Atlantic | collected 2013-11 | reverse complement strand
TCTACACAGAGTAGATCGTCGGCAGCGTCAGATGTGTATAAGAGACAGGTCTACTATTAATGGAACAATAGATTTAGCATTTGGACCTAATGGTAAATTTGGTAAAAATGAACCATCAATCATAGACATGGCTTTTATCGTGTCATCTTCTTTAATGAATAACAGTGACGCATCAAAGTCTAATCCAAGTACTTCATCAAATTTAAGCTGTTTTATCATGCTGAAATCTTTATCACTAATAATATTAGCCTTCTTGTTGCTCAGGACAAAGAAACTATCACTGTTATCTTCGTGTTGATACATAAAGGCTGTACCTCCACCAGTGGCCAATGCTTTTCTTCCAGACAAGTCATTAGCGTTAAACTGTGTAACATCGTTGGTTTTACTATTAATAACATAGAGTTTATCTTGATTGACATTCAACATCATATCAGTACTTGATAGTTTATAGGCATAAGCAATGTAACCATAACCATAACCAACAGCTGTAAAAGCTGCTGATGCTAAAAATTGACCAAATTTCACACCAGGTCGACCCGTACCTGAACGATCAATTTTTTCACCAGTTAATGTATCAAATGCCGCCACTTCAGAACCACTGCCTTCACGTAAGAACAAACGTTTTTTAGAAGGTTTCCATATGATGTTCGCAGTATCGAAAGGTTGATCCATTAAGATACTGTCTTTTGGATTTTCACGATCCAACAAAAAATTGTCTTTTTTACCAATAATTAATAATTTTTCTGAGCCCTCATTGAAAATGATATCTTTTGGGTAAAGTTTAAATTCATTTGTATCAATCCTAGTCAAATTACCTTCTAAAAATTCTAACAGGATTAATTGATTGTTTTTTATGTTTTTTGCTGCGATGTACAATTTATTATTACTATTATCTTTGACATAAATCGGCTTTCCATTTGTTATGTACTCACTGGTTTTTTCTTCTTTGGTTTTAAGGTTTAGTGTTTTAATTTTGTAGGTATTTTTTTTATTCCTGTAATTGGCTTTGGCACTGATAAATAAATAGTCTTGATAAATTTCACCATATTTACTTATTTTAATTGCTGGTGTGGTAGATTTTAATGCGACATCCTTAATCTTTATAAAGCTATTTGCATCATGAATACTTAAGATGTGTTTAGAGGTATACAGGGTTAACAGATAATCACTGTCATCAGATAAAAATGAATAACTCTTGGTTTTAATTAGAGGAATTTGTTTTAACAATTCACCAGAATTGTTATCAAAAACCATGATATTTCTGACTTTTTTCTGGTTAGTTTGAATATAAAGCTTGCTCGCATCAGGACTGACATCAAAAAATGTTTTAACTTCATAATCTGCAAGTAAAACATAATCAAGGTGGCCTATTTTTGCTGAGTATTTTAATGAAAAGGTTTTGGCATCAAAGACCTTAATCATGGCTTCTTGCTTACTTACTTGATGGTAATAGTATATATTTTTAAGATCTCTGGTTTGGATAAAATTACCAGGTAATTTATACGATTTTCCTAAATCTATCTTAGTAATTTCTGTATTTTGATCCAAATCGATAACGGTTACAGAATTTTTGTAAGTTTTTCCATTTTTTTGAGAAGACAGTGACAAATAGTTTTTCGCCATTAGACTTATGGGATTAAGCAAAAATAGCACCAGTAATGATGCGACAAGTGAAGATTTTTTGATACTCAAATCATGAGGTTTTTTATAGTTGGTCATGGTCAATATTCCATTAAATTTATTGAAATGTCATACTACTTTAATTGCCAACGTATATCAACTTATTACCAAATAGTTTAATTACTAAAACAAAGATAAATATTGACTCAAATCTCATGTATAATTTAACGTAAATAATAACACTAATAGATGCATTAATTGATGAAAGAAGATATTGACTCAGTAAAAACACCAAAAAATCCGATTTTAGCTAATCTGGAAGCTAATTTCGTTAAGCTCAAAGAGACCGCAAAATCAGGAGAAGAAGAGCATCAATTAAATTTAGCGGAAAACTATAAAAGTATGGCAGAAATTCATTTTCGCCAAAGTAATTATAATGTTTCAGAGAAATTGTATTCAAAAGCATTGGCCATATACGCCAGATTAAAAAACAACACGGGCTTGACATCATGTCAAAATGCCAAAGCCAGTATTTGTTTGGCTAAGGGAGACCTGGCAGCAGCACAAAGTAAATTAGAAGGGTTGCTACAAATGTTCAAAAAACATCCCAATCCAGAATTAGAACACATTGTTCTCAACAACATGGGCATCGTGTATGAAAAAAAGGGTGATTTACCGCAAGCCGTATTGTTTTATCACCGCAGTTTAACCTTGAAATACGAATTGGACAACCCTTTACTTCCAACTTATACCCTGCACAACCTAGCGAATATTTATCAACAAGTCGAAGACTATGATACGGCTTTAAATTATAATCAACTGGCATTAGAAATTATTAAAGGTGGTACAGACCTAAATGCTCAGGCCACTATTCTTAATGGCATTGCACACATTGTTTCTATGCAGGGTCAATTAGTTGAAGCCCGTGAAAAATTTTTACAGGCGCAAACCATTGCAACAAAAGGCAATAATTTGGCTCAGATTGCACAATCACATTCAGGTCTTGGGATAATTGAGTTTAAAAGAAGAAATTTTACTGAAGCTAAAGATCTATTAGATCAATCTTTAAAATCTTATAGAGAATTAGAAGAACAAGAGTATATAGTGCGGTGTTTGATTGATTTAGCCAAGATCAATCAAACATTGAACTTAAATGAGGCATTGGCACATGTTCAAGAGGCCAGAAGAATATGTAAAACAAATGGCTTTCAATCGTTGTTGGCCGAAGTTTATGAGCAATCAGCTTCATTAAAAGCCACAAAGCAAGACTATAAAAAAGCCTTTTATTACCAAAAACTCTATTTAGAGCTTTATAAACAAACAAATAAAGCCAACATACTCAATCAAGTTGAAGTTAATAAACTGTCTGTTGAACTTAAAAAATCTAAAAGCCTCTCAAAAGATTTAACCAAACAAGCCAATCTTCTTAAACATGAATCCTTACATGATCATCTAACTGGAGCAGGCAATAGACGCCAATTAGATAAATACTTAGAAGACAACTGGCAACAAAATACCAATCAATCAGAAGCCAGCTATTTAGCCATGCTAGATGTTGATGATTTTAAAAAAATCAATGATGACTTTTCACACACTCTTGGTGATGAAGTATTGCAAAAAATATCAGGTATAATCTCAGAAAATATCAGACAACAAGATAGATTGTTTAGATATGGAGGAGAAGAATTCACTATTTTAATAAACAATGCCAGTACAACTGAAGCACATAAAATTCTCAATTGTTGCCGATTGGGGATTGAAACCCACAGCTGGGATAAGTTGGATCAATCATTAAAAGTGACAGCCACAATAGGAATGGTCAGCAATCATGAACAAAAATCAGTAAAATCTGCATTAAAACTGGCAGATGAACGCATGTATAGCGGAAAGAAAAACGGAAAAAATATGTTGGTTAATGAATAAATCTAAGTTTTAGCAAACCAAATCTATTTAACCCATTAATTTTATTATTTATTTCTTGCCAATTCAAAATAGTCTGTGTTACCTTTAGCACAAGATGCAAATTCAAGCCAAAAAATTCAATAATAAATCAGTTGAATCATTTCAACTGAACACTTCTATTGGTTTGATATTTTCTTCAATTATTCTGATTCTCTTACGACTTATTTAGCAGTTTATACAAACTGCCAACCCACCTAAGATTTATCTTAGGAACAAAAGTCAAACTGTTTTAAAAACCAAAGAGAATAACATGATATCACCCGAAAACCACAAGAGTAAACAAGTACACATATTTGACACCACCTTAAGAGATGGTCAACAATGCCCTGGTGCAGGCATGAATTTTGAACAGAATCTAGAATATGCACGATTGGCATCCAATGTAAATATAGATATATTAGAAGCAGGTTTTCCTGCTGCCAGCGCCGAAGATTACAAGATAGTTGAAAGCATTGCACAAATGTATTCCCAGCTAGAATCATCTCCCAAAGTAGCAGCCTTATGCCAAATGAGAGAATCTCAAGTCATAACCACAATCAAATCAATCGAATCATTAATTCCCAGTGGTCGTGCTCGATTGCATGTCTATTTGCCAGTTGATCCAGAATTAATGCAAGCTTCTTTGGGCAGCTATGCCAACAACACAGATAAAATTCATCAAGATTTGCACCGTTTTATAAAGATGGCGATTGAAGCGGGTTGCGAAGTTGAATTTTCACCTGAAGGTTATTCACGCATGGGAGATTCTTTTGATTTTGTGACCGACGTGATTGATACTGCAATTCGTGCCGGAGCTACAATTATTAATTGTCCTGATACGATTGGCGGTGCCTGTTACTTGCAAGGTGATGACTTTTTTGTCAATAAGATGATCAAACATGCTGAGATTATGGACCTGCGTTATCCAGACAAAGATATAATGTGGTCGGCTCACTGTCATAATGATTATGGTTTGGCTTTAACCAATACCATGCAATCTATTTTTGATGGCCCAGTGACACAAATTGAAGGGTGTTTTAATGGCATTGGTGAAAGGGCTGGAAATGTTTCAATCGAACAATGTATTATGTATTTAAAAGCTTTTGGACAAAACAACTGTACCAAGCAAAATTATCACACCAATACAAATACCCAAAGTATAAAAGACATTTCAGATTTTGTCGCTACGCACATGTTGCCCAGACAAGCCCATTGGCCTATCAGCGGTGAAAATGCAGCCAGGCATTCTTCGGGTGGCCACACCAATGCCATATTAAACAACCCACAAGCCTATCAACCTTTTAACCCCAAAGATGTGGGCCAAGAAATAACCTTTGTATTCGGGCCATTAAGTGGCAGTAATCACGCTCAATCTATCATCATAGACAATGGTTATGTCTGTGATAATACCGAGAAAACAGCAATCAACCAATTTATTAAAGGCCTTTTTCCTAATCGTCGTAAAGGATTAACAGATTCAGAATTCATGCAGGCCTATTTTGCTTATCGCGCACCAATCAAAATCAACTCTTACAAATATACTAAACGCGTTAATACTGCTGAAGTTTGTGTTGATGGAATATTTAATGGACAACAAAAGAATATTGTGACCACCAGTAAAAAGGGAGGAACTGCCCTGACCGCATTACATCAAGCATTAGAAGAATATCTTGCCCCGATTAATATAGAATCATTTCGCTCGCAATCAAAAGAAAAAGGTGAAACAGCCATAAGTATGGCATCTATTAGTATTTCATTTAATAATGAACGCTTTACAGGCACAGGTGAAGACATCGATATTGAAGTCTCTGCACTGAAAGCTTTGGTTAATGCAGTAAACAAAACCCTTATTCAGCAACAATACGCAACAATTAAAAATAGGAGAGCCATCTGATGTCACAATATTTCGCTACGGTAACCTGGAAAAAAAAGGCCAGTGAAAACTTTATTGATAACAAATACTCACGTGTTCACCAATGGAAATTTGATGGTGGCACTGTAGTTGAAGCTTCATCATCTCCGCAAGTTGTACCACTGCCCTATTCTAGTGAAGCCAGTGTCGATCCTGAAGAAGCTTTTATCGCCTCACTGTCCAGTTGTCACATGTTGTTTTTCTTGTCCTTTGCAGCCAATAGAAAATACACTGTAGAAAGTTATACTGATGAAGCAACTGGCATTATGCAAATAGATGAAAATAAAAGAATGTCCATGACCGATGTGACTTTACATCCAAAAATACTATTTTCTGGTGACAAACAACCCACTCAAGAACAAATCGATAAAATCCATCACAATGCACACAAACAGTGCTTTATAGCCAATTCTGTTAAAACAAAAATCCACATAAAATGAATAAAAATATTATAGATAAAATATGGGATGCCCATATAGTAAAACAAAACCCTGAACACCCTGCAATATTGGCCATTGACTTTTGTTTAGTGCATGAAGTCACGTCTGCACAAGCCTTTGATACACTCAGACATAAGTCATTGCCTGTTCTAGACACGACAAAATTGTTAGCCACCGTAGATCACAGTATACCTACTCGCAAAAACCGACATGAAATTTTTGATCAAATGGCCAAAGCTCAAGTACAAAAATTACGAGACAACACAGCTGAGTTTGAAGTGCCATTTTACGATATGGATTCGTCCCACCAAGGCATTGTTCATGTGGTTGGGCCAGAATTGGGCATTACTCAACCAGGTATGACCATAGTCTGTGGTGATTCACATACTGCAACACATGGGGCTTTTGGGGCTTTGGCATTTGGAATTGGTACCTCAACCGTTGGTCACGTATTTGCCAGTGGTTGTCTACTGATGAATAAACCCAAAGTGATGAAAGTTGAGTTTAATGGAAAATTTCAAGCAGGTGTATCAGCTAAAGATGCGATTATGAAGTTAATCGCTCAAATTGGTATTGGTGGTGCCAATGGCCATGTGATTGAATACACCGGTTCAGCCTTAACAGACATGAGTATGGAAGCACGCATGACATTATGTAATATGAGCATAGAATGTGGAGCCGTGGCTGGATTAATTGCTCCTGACAACATTACCTATGATTATTTAAAAACAAAACAATATGCACCAAAGGAAAACTGGAATAAAGCAGTTGATTACTGGAACAGCCTAAAAAGTGATACAGGTTGTTATTACGACCATGAGATTCTGATTGATGTTAGCCAATTAAAACCCATGGTTTCATGGGGAACCAATCCACAACAAGCCATTGAGATTGATCAAGTCATTCCGAAATCAAGTGACGACATGACTAAAAACGCCCTTGATTATGTTCAACTATCTGCAGGAGACAAACTGATGAACACAGATTTAGATTGGGCATTTGTAGGTTCTTGTACCAATGGCAGAATCGAAGATTTACGCATCACTGCATCAATCCTAAAAGACAGAAAAATAGCCAGCAACATGACTTTTTATATTGTTCCTGGTTCTGAACAAGTAATGAAACAAGCAGCTGATGAAGGTTTAATCAACATAATCAATCAATCCGGAGCTGAATTTCGCATGCCGGGCTGTTCTATGTGTTTGGGTATGAATGATGATAAAGTGCCAGCGGGTAAACGCTGTATTTCATCAACAAACCGTAACTTTGTTGGTCGCCAAGGCACAGGCAGTATTACACACCTGGCCTCACCTGCGACAGTTGCAGCCAGTGCCATTGCAGGTAAAATAGTTTCTGCCAATCAGTATTTTTGTGCCAATGGAGACATCAAATGAAAGCCGTAAAACACATAACCGGAACAGCTATCCCAATGAATATCAACGATATTGACACTGATATCATCATTCCTGCACAATATTTAACCAGTACCAGTCAAAGTGGTTATGGTGAACATGCATTTGCACGATTAAAAACCAATCCAGATTTTGTGCTTAATCAAGATAAATACCAACAAGCACCTATATTATTAACTGGATCAAATTTTGGTTGTGGTTCATCGCGAGAACATGCCATTTGGGCGATTCAAGAGTTGGGCATAAAAGCCATTATTGCCCCATCTTTTGCTGACATATTTGCCAATAACGCTAAGAAGAATGGATTATTATTGATACAACAACCTGATGAAGTAATGTCACAATTGATATTGCAAACCACAATAAGTGAAGTCAATATAGCCATAGACATTCAAAGTCAAACCATTCAAGCCAAAAACACGACTTCAAAATTTGAACTTGATGAATTTTTTAAACACTGCTTAATCAACGGTCTTGATGAACTTGACTATTTGATGTCAAACATTGAGAAAATTAAAGACTTTAAAAATCAACAGAAAAATCGAACATTGTTTATTTAAAAACCAACTTAAATCCCCTTAAAATAAGGGGATTTAAGTAAGAGTAAAATTAAATCATTTAATATTTAATGGCAAATAAGTATACCAAGTAACGATAACTTGATTATCAGTGAGAACATCTAACAAAAAACCTTCTCCTGAACGAGACTCACCTCCGAACATGGTGCCGCTCATCCAGCCTTTTTTAACAATGTTATCGAACCCTTCTTCCAAACAACATTGAACAGCTTTATTGGCTGCCAACCTTACCAAGTCATACCCTCCATTGCCAAATTCAAGTCCATCATCCTGCTCTAATGATTGATAACTCATGCTAGCGGTGTTACAGCTCGTAAATTCTATTGTTAATGAACCCCAGTCGATTGTTGAAATTTCATCTGTATTAAAGTTTTTACCAAAAAATCCCCCTCTAGTAGATGAAAACGTTTCGACATTAATAGTGTTATCAACAATCTCACCAACACCAATCAACCAATGGTGATTGGCTGTTTTTGATACTTGTTCTGATTTTTTTATCAACCTGTACGCAAAAGTTGTTCCATTGAGACCACCAGAACCATTTGCGACAATTGTTTCTTTAACTCCAGTGTCTAAATTAACCCTATAAACATTATTCAGCTGTTGACTGGGTACCAAAACATGATTTTCACCATCCATTGTCATTCCAGTTGGTTGTGCTATAGAAGTCAGATTATCAATATAGCTTCCACTCAAATCATATCGACGAATCGCATTATTAAATTGCCCAGTAACAAACATTTGATTGTTATAAAAAGCAATGGCGCGTGGCGCATTTAAACCAGACTCTCCTGATTCCACAACTTCTGTAACTGCCAGTGTTTCTAAATTGATTTTAATGATGTTATCTGAATCATAACCTGGAACATATAAAAATCCATCAGGCCCAATTGCCATGCCAATATCAAGGCCTTGAATGAATTGTGTTGATATTGGAAGCACGGTTGAAATGCGTTGCCAAGTGTCCATATCGACTTTGATGATTTCATTTTGAGAATATCCACCTAAAATTAAATCTTGATTCTCATCAATAACAGCGGCCAATGGATTGGCGATTAAAAATGGTTCAACTGTTGTCGTATTCGGGTCATCACCTGATACAACAACACCATTTGACAAAGTTTCCCTTGGGAACCTAACAAGTTTATGGTTTTGTTCACTGATGACAATAACATCTCCATTCTTATCTTCAAAGATAGATTGAGGACCATCTAGTAAGGATTGTGAATCTAAATCTCTAATATATTCTCCATCACAACCACCAAAGATTTTGACACTGTCATTAAACCAACTGCTCACTAATAATAATGAATCACAATCAGGATCTCCTAAATCTTGGCTTTTGGCGTTAGATAGTAATATAATTATAAAACTGACTACAAATATTTTTAATTTCATTTTTCACTCTGTTTGTTTTAATTGGCTCAATATTAGAAAAAACAAGATGCAAAAACCTTCGGAAAACCTCTTTTTTTATGATTTTGAATACTTAACATGAATTATCAAATTGAAAAATGGCAATTTAATTCTGAAACTGGTTTTCTTAAATCAAAAACAGAATCTAAGACATTGCCAAAACTTTTGAATCAATTGTTAATGTTGTTTATAAAAAATAACAACAGCGTTATCAACAGAGAAGAAATCATTGAAGTCTTATGGAAAGATAAATACGTCAATGAAAATGCCTTGTCGCGAGCTGTGGCAGAATTAAGAAAAGAATTGCATGATTCTGCTAACAAACCAGTATTCATTAAAACTATACCGAAAAAAGGATATCAATTTATTTATCCTGTTATAGATATACAAAAATCGAAAAAGAGAAAAAGAAAATCAATTTTACACTATGCTCTATTTATGTTGTTTGTGATCATCACCTCCTCAATAGTTTATATCAACTTAAAAAAGGAACCTTATTCAACACAATTATCACTGGCACTTAACAAAGCACAAAGAATTACAGCAAAACAAGGCATGGAAAACCAGCCCAATTTATCACCCGATGGCAATAAATTGGCCTACACAAAAACGCAAGATGAAATAAATTCAGTTGTTATTTTTGATTTAAAAGAGCAAAAGGAATCTTTGGTCATCAGTAAAAGTGGATATATTTTGGAATCGCCTATTTTTTCAAATTCTGGAAATGAGCTCATTTCAACTGCACGATCAATAAATGGTTGTCAGTTACTCTGGACAAACCTTAAAACCTTAGAGGAAAAATTTTTAGCTAGTTGTACAATAAAACCTGAATCAATAATGTTAGATTGGGGAAATGATGACAGTTACATTATTTATTCAGACACAGAAGAAAAATATGGTACGGTAGCCTTATGGAAGGTTAGCCTAAGCAATAACGAACAACAACAAATGACATTTCCTGAGTCTTCTGAAGTTTTTGATGTTAGCCCTAAAATCAGCCCAAATGGTAAATACCTAAGTTTCAGTCGAGGCAATCACACAATTAGAAACATACATTTAAAAGAGCTCAATACGGATCTGCCCACTACAATATTGACACAAAAGATTCATTATACAGTCAGTCACGACTGGCTTGATGATCAGCATATCATCATGGATTCTGATCAAACTGGCGAACGACTTTTGTATATGGTTGATATTTCAAACAATCAATCACAAGTACTCGGTGCCAGAGGGGCAGAATACCCAACTTTTAATAATCCAAAAAACAAGATGTCGTTTCAAGTTTCTAATTATGAAGCCAATATTTGGATGCTTGATTTAAAAACAAATGAAACATCATTATTAGTTAATTCAACAAAATACGACAACAATCCATCATTTCACCCCACAGGTAATAGCTTTGCCTATACCACAAACCGGCTAAACCATGGAACAATATGGATTTATGACTACAAAACAAAAACTGATACGAAAATACTAGATATACCCAAAATCCAGCTGACAAGGCCATCTTGGTCAAGTGACGGTGAAAAATTATTGGTCTCAGCGAAAGAACAATCTGGATTGTGGAGTTATGAACTTGATTTAAAAACTAAACTCCACAAAAAACTTCCATTTGAACTAGAAAACTATGCAGCTGTATATATAGGTAAAGATATTTACGCCATGTCAAAACCAAAAAATGGAGAGTCTACACTTTTGAAATTAGATTCTAAAAGAAAATTGTCAATAATTAACATCAAAGGAATCAGTCGCTTTATGCCATTATCAGGCAATAAGTTAGCCATTAGTAAAGCCAATAAAAAAGGCCTATTTTCTATTGAGCTAGATGGATCAAATGAAACCATTCTAGTTTCAGGTTTCCATGCTGATTCATTGAACCATTGGACAACGTCACATAACAATGTTTATTACAGTGACATGAAAACAGATCTAGGGATTTGGAAGATCAACTCTGATACCATGATTAAAGAAAAAATCACAGGCATTTACCCACACTCAGTTGGGCCTTCAATGAGTATTAATCCACAACAAAATAAAATTTTAGTGACCAAAACAGATAGGGCTGAATCAGATGTATTTATTACAAATATAAATATTCAGTAAATTCTAATCTGTTAATAACACCCAATTCATAAAAAATATTAATAAAGGAGTTTTTCCGAATGTTTTTTATTGCATACAATAGTAACTGTCTCTTATACACATCTCCGAGCCCAC
>OJDV01000668.1_pt1 | contig 11544 bp, 10 predicted proteins | sample 1592911 | NCBI WGS metagenome assembly OJDV01 (sample SAMN05416860, study PRJEB24817) | seawater metagenome | isolation source: Sea water | place: Canada:Atlantic | collected 2013-11 | reverse complement strand
CTGAAGTTGAAATGAAAGAAAAGAAAGATCGTGTTGATGATGCTTTACATGCAACAAGAGCAGCTGTTGAAGAAGGTATCGTAGCTGGTGGTGGTGTTGCTTTAGTGAGAGCAATATCAGTTTTAGAAAAAATCACTACTGAAAACCTTGATGAAGTTACTGGTATTCAAATTGTAGCAAGAGCAATTGAAGCACCTTTACGTACCATTGTTGAAAATGCTGGCGGTGAAGGTTCAGTTGTTATCAATAAAGTTTTAGAAGGTAAAAAAGACTTCGGTTTTGATGCTAAAACAGAAACTTATGTTGACATGTTGAAAGCAGGAATCATCGATCCTAAAAAAGTGACTCGTATTGCTTTAGAGAATGCAGCTTCTGTTGCAGGAATGATTCTAACTACTGAATGTGCATTAGTTGACATCAAAGAAGATAGTCCAGCAGGTGGAATGCCACCAATGGGAGGCGGAATGCCAGGTATGATGTAATAGCGAATCGCTACATATAATTTACTCACTGTTGTGAGGTAAAACTTTTAAATGAGCCTTTGATAATTATCAAAGGCTCATTTAAATTTGAATAGAAGCATAACAACTCTTACTTTAATTTAAATCTTAAATTAAATTTAAAGTTTTCTTTTTTTCTTCAACATTTCTTAGTTTTAGGAAAAATACCACAAATGAAACATTGCATATTAATTTTCTTTATCTGTGTTACTTTTAATATGTATTCTCAAGGAGATGAATCTATTCAAAAGGCTTACGAAAATTATTTTGAACTACCTCGAGAAACGCTTTACACTCATTTAAATAAAACTACATTTATTGTTGGCGAAGAAGTTTGGTTTAAAACTTATGTTCACGAAAGACATAGCGATTTATCATCTAAAGCAACAACAAATATAAATGTTGGCATATATGACAGCAACGGTAAACTCATTAAAAATCAGTTATGGCTTGCCAGTTATGGCGCAGCCAATGGAAATATATTAATTGATTCTACGTATACTACTGGTGATTATTTTATAAAATCATCTACGAATTGGATGAAAAATTTTCAAGAAAGTGATGTGTATATCCAAAAGATTCGTGTAATTTCAAATGACCATAATGACATTGAAACAGAAACCGAAACTAATACGTATGACTTTCAGTTTTTACCCGAAGGAGGACATTTGTTAACTGGAGTAAATAACACCTTAGGTTTTAAATTAATAGACAAAAATGGCAAAGGAGTTTCTATGTCAGGATCAATTTTTGATGATAAAAACGAAGAAGTTACAACGATTAAAAGCAATGCTTTCGGAATTGGGAAATGTTTATTTAAGCCAATAAGCGGGGAAAATTATACAGCTAAAATTGAATTGAAAAATGGCTACACTTTCACTAAAGTTATTAATGACATCAAAGACTACGGAATTAATATTTCAATAAATAATCTAAATCCTGAAAAAGTCTTTATTAGTGTTCAAACTAATGAACAAACAGAAACTCGAATTAAAGACAAAGTTTATAAGCTAGTGCTTCATAAAAATGGTGTATTGAAAAGTATTCCGTTTTCGTTTGAATCATCCACGTCAAAATCATTTATTATTCCGAAGTCAGATCTGTTCCTAGGCATCAACATCTTTACGGTTTTTGATGATAAAAATAAACCAATAGTAGAACGGTTAATTTACAATACCAATCCAGATATTAATAAAACAAAAATTATAGTTAGTAAAACAAAGTCTAAAAACGACTCCCTTTACTTTTCAATTTATTCTCTTAATAAAAATATTCCAAACAAGGTTAAAGCCTTAAATCATTTAAGTATTTCAGTATTACCTGAATCAAATGTTGCCTACGATCCTGATCATAATATTATCTCTGCGAATGAGTTGAAGCCTTATTTAAAAGGCTACATAGAAAAGCCTAGCTATTACTTTACTAACGTTACAAATAAAACAAAATTTGATCTTGATCTCCTGCTATTAACTCAAGGATGGAGTAGATATAAATGGAGTTCTGTATTTAACAATACACCTAAAAAACTTTTTGAATTTGAAAATGGAGTTACCTTATTAGGCGAAGTAAATTCTGATGTAAAAATTAATAAATTAAGATTACAAGAACCTGAGCTCATTGGTTTTAGATGGTTTGATGTAAAAGTCAAAATTGATAATACTTTTGAAGTTAAAAACTATTTCCCTCTTACAGATGAAATTATTAGAATCGCATACATTGATAAAGAAAGTCTATTAGCAAAACCTAAACTCTATATCAATTGTAAATTAAGTCCTTTAGACGATTTTATCTCAAAAAAAGATTTGCTTAATAACAACTCAATATTGTTAAAAACACCTTTCCTTAAAAATGAAGGCTCCAAAGATTTCTTTTATGATGTTGACGTTAAGTTAGATGAAGTTGTTATTGAAGCCAAAGTAAAAGAAAAACGTGTTAAATCTGTTGGTATGCAAATAAGCAACCTCACAAATAAAGATAATTATACAAATATCACAATAAAGGAAGCAACACAATTTCGTACAATTGCAGATTTCATTCGAGCCAGTGGTAAATTCATTGTTACTCCAACTGAATTTGGAGGGTTAAATATAACAACCTTAGCGCGAAACACTTTAAATTCGAATAGATCTCCAGCTGTATTTGTAGATGATGTTCCTATTTCGGATTTTAGTTTTTTAGCATCTATAAATACAGCAGATGTTGAAGGAATTGTGGTTGATAAAAATGGCTTTGGATTAGGAATGAATGGCGCAAATGGCGTTATTAGAATTTACACTAGAAGAACACCTTTAGAAAATCTTGAGTTAGAAAAGAGCTTTGCACATATTAGTAAAGCAAATGCTGGGTTTACTGAATCTAAGACCTTTTATTCACCTCGTTATAAAAGTTATCAATCCAACCTATTTAAAGAATATGGTACAATTGGATGGTTACCAAATGTATATTTAAAACATAATATTTCTGGCACATTTCAACTTCCAGACACCAATACAGATAGAATTAAACTATACATTGAAGGTTATGATAGTTTAGGTAATTTTATATCTCAAATCTTAGTACTCAATTTAAATACGAGTAATAGCAATTAAAAATCATTCATATAAATGGTCGAAATAAGTGAAATCAATTAATTGTACCCGCAGTATCTGACTAAGATTAACCCATCTTCTTGAGGCCCACTAGTATGATAACGATCACCATCAGTTTGAAAATACTTAATTCTTATGATCCTCTTTAACCTCTTCATCACGATACTTACAACAAGGGTGAACCGAATTATAAGCAACTTCTGTAGCTTTTACTTCTTTAGTATCATGACCAACCGCAACTATTTTTTGTGTAATCGTATCTAAATTAGTTTTGCGCTCATCATAAATGAGTTTCAATTCATGAGTATCAACATTCCAAACTGCAGACTTAACACCTTTAGTTCTTATCGCTGCTTTCTCAATACGTTCTTTACACATTAAACATACACCATCAACTTCTAAAGAAGCCTTTGCATTTTTGTTCTGAGCAAATGATGTTATTGAAACTAACATTACAATCATTATTACCAATACTTTTTTCATAGTCTTAAATATATTTTATCTATTTTATTTTAAAACGCAAACCTGCGTAATACATGCTTCCAAAAATTGGGCCATATACAAATGTAGTATCAAAATTTGAACCAAACGGATCATTTGCTCCTAAAATTGGATTATCCTGTCTAACATTTGTCACATTCTCACCACCAACATACACTTCAAACTTAGGAGAAAAAACTTTAGTAACTTGAGCATTTAAAGTTCCAACAGTTGGAGACTCTTCAGGTAATCTAAATTCTTGTGGATTAGAATTTGTTGATGCAAAACGTTGTTCACTCAACCAATTATAAGTGATATCAAATTTCCAATTACTTAAGCTTACTTCTTCGACTTTTTTATGAATTTCATATGAAACATTAGCAAAAAAACGATGTTTAGGTATTAAAGGCATTGATAATTTCCCTGTTAAATAATCTGTTTGTACATCATAATACTTATACGCAGTTCTAAAATCGAAATGTTCAAAAGCATTATAATTTAGTTCAACTTGAAAACTATTAGCAAAACTATCACCTTTTAAATTATAGAAATTTACTTCCTGCGGATTTTCCCAATCAACCACCACCTGGTTCTGAAAATCTGTTCTGTAAAAATCAAACGTAATATCACCTTTCCTCTCAAATAGATTAAACCCTTGTAAGTAAGACACTCCGTAATTCCATGCAATTTCAGGATCTAAACCATAAATATTTCCGGTTGTATTTAAAATATTTACTGTTCTTGAAGTCGCAAACATATTTTGGTTTTCAGTAAAAATATTGGCACTACGTTTTCCTCTACCTACTGAAAATCTTAAAGCCGATTTTTCCCAAGGTGTATATCTCATGTGCAATCGAGGTGTTATAAATTCACCCAACAAATTATGCGTATCAAACCTCACTCCTGCAGTTAAAGTTAACTTATCTAAGTTATCATAAGCATATTCAAAAAAGCCACCAAACGAACGCTCACTGCGTTCAAAATTAGTGTTAATTGCAAATTCATCATAATGGTCATAAGTGAAACTTAAACCAGTTTTTATCTTATGTCTAGAATCGCTTATAATAGAATTATAAATCAAATTAGAATACACACTATTATGATTTATATCATAGGCATTCAAGCCATAATATGATGCTTGATTGTGTGAACTAAAGGCAAACTGTACACCTAAACTTTGCCATGGAACTTCTGGGTTTACATATCCAAATTTAGTAGCGACCTCAAAACGTTCTGTAACAATTTCGCTTCCCCAAGAATTAGTAGTTAGTTTATCTCGATTAGGATCAAAATCTACTTGTCCAGCTTGTTTTGCATCATTTAAGTAGCGTACATTTATAAAACTTACCAAACCTTTTTCTGGATTAATATACTGCCAACGATTCATTACATTAATTTGATTATATAAAGGCATGTCCAAAAACCCGTCATTATTTACATCGTGCTTTTTTTGATGAGTATTTCCATGAATATAAAAGCCTGTACTCCATTTATCGCTCACTTTTGTATTAATATGTGTATTCAACTCCATGCGCTCACTACTTGCTGCATAAAAATTAGCGAAAAACCGATCATCTTTTGAAGGCTTTTGTAGCTCTGCATTAATTTGTCCAGCAATACTTTCAAACCCGTTTGTCACACTTCCTGCTCCTTTAGTAATTTGAATACTCTCTACCCAAGTTCCCGGAATAAAACTCAAACCAAAAGCCTGTGATGCACCACGAATTGAAGGCACATTTTCTGTTGTAATTAAAATATATTTACTTGTTAATCCCAACATTTTAATTTGTCTTGTACCTGTAAGAGCATCAGAAAAATTAACATCAATTGACGGATTGGTTTCAAAGCTTTCTGACAAATTACAACAAGCAGCTTTAAGCAATTCATCACTACTTACAGTAATTATATTAGCAGCTCTCATGTAAGACTTAACAGTAGATTGCTTTCGTGACGTAACTGTTACTTCATCTAATTCGTTTGAAGCCTTAAGATTATGCTTAATGTATTTTGGCTTATTAATAGTAATTGTATCTGTCTGATAACCAACGTAACTAATTACTAATCGTTTGTAACTTGGTTCATATGGTATTGTGAATTTTCCGTCAAAATCTGTTACTGCACCAACGGAAGTGTTTAGCCAAAACACATTGGCTCCAACAACAGGAATTGTTTTGTTTTCGGTATTAGCTTCCATAATTTCACCAGATAGTTGTTCTTGGGAAAACATCAAAATGGGAAGCATACATATAATATATATTATATTTTTCATTTAATTGTAGGTTTTTAATAACATAACAACTGCCATAATAATCATAATGCTGTTTTCAATGAAAGTAGCTTTAGTCATGGGTAGTTTTAAAGCGGTTCCTAAACAAGCACATTGAATTGATTTTTTACTCAATAAAACTCTAATAACTCCAAAAGTTGTTATTCCAAGAATCACTAAAGTAATTACAAGCGCTAATGTGATTTTAATCCGCATTAAGAATAGTAATCCTAAGGATAATTCTATAAAAGGATAAACCCAACCATAAGATGGAATTAACTTTGCTAATGGATCGTACATTCTAAAGGAATCAGGAAAACCTTTCAAGTCTAAGAGTTTAAAAAAGCTAAATACAATATAGAATAAGCCCATAAAATCGAGCATAAAACTTTCGGAACTCCAAGGGTTTCTATTTAATAAAATGGAAGCTCCAATGATATATCCGAAAATTAAGAACAACGGAAATAACTGTTTAAGATCACTTTCTTCAACTTTTGTTTCTGTAGGAACCGAATTAAAAATATTGGTTTCTTTTAGTTCTGAAATTGCATATTTAGATGACAATGCGTTTTGCAATGCTTCTATTGAAACAGGACTAGACATATCAATTACAGCCTTAGAGTTCTCTAAGTCAATTGATACATTTTCAATATAATCCACAGCCATTAAAGCCTTCTCAACAGAAGCTTTACAGTTGTTACAGGTCATACCTGTTATGATATATGTTTGTGTCATGGTTTTGATTTTTTAGTATATAATAAAATATTTTATCAGTTCAATAGAACCAACAAGAGAAAACTTTATAAACTAAAAATCAAATTAAGAATACTTGATCGAGGACTTGAATATCGTCTATGAGATTGGGAGGAGAATAATTTTTATGAGGAATGATACGTTTTGGTAATCCTTCAAAAACATTACTATAAGCGCAAACAAAAGAGGTAATAAACAGCAATTGATTGAAAGATAAATCTTCAAACTTAGAATGTTTTAATTGGTCTTGCCCTTTAACAACTTCTAACTCATCTTTACAACAACTCTTCTTTGTAGTTTCAGATTGCTCAACCTCTGAAGCTGCCATATTACATTTTTGAACTTCAGTAAATACAGCTGAATCAATTAAAATATCTCCACAGTAATGCTTTTCAACAGTAAAAGAGACTGTAGAAAACAACACCAGCAATGCCATTGCTGTTGAAAATAATTTATATAATGCTTGTTTCAACTTCATAAATTCATCTACAAAGTTACGAAAAAGACAGACATGTCATTTTTTTTAATTTAGGATTAACGTTTTACTGTTTCAGCCTATAATAGTAAAACGCTGGCAGTAAGAGCAGCAACAATAAAGGCTGAATTAAAAAGCGTCTGAAATTAAAAAACAAATAGTAATCTTCTTGACGTGGATGAATTACAAAATACAAAAACAAGACCATCAAAATAACGTAAGCGATAGCGAATACAGCTAGGGAGAATTTAACAATTGATTTGTCTTTAAAAAACAAATATATAATACCTAACGAAATACCTGAATTAAGAACATATCGCAAGGTTGTGTACATGGTTAATTTAAAAACCTCACGCCTTGGAGAATCGATATGCAAGTAGTCATTTTTAAAAAACAATAGGTATGGATCATAAAATAGTTCATACTCAAAAACACGAATAAGAACCAACATTCCAAACAATGCAAAAAGCAATATAAAAGTGATTGGATTACGCATTGGCTTTTTCTAGTTTAGAAAATCGATTAACCCAAAACATCCAAAGCAGGAAGACCATTCCGTAAATAATTAGTGGAAAAATTACAGTATGCAAAATTTCTCGTCTCCAAGGATAATTATACAATCCAATGGATAAAATTACAATACGTGCTAAATTAACAGTATAAATCAATACACTACCTGAAATTATATATAAAAATGTGGCTTTAAATTTTCCTGCAAACGCAATAACAAAAGAAGTAAACAGAATAATAACGCTAATAGAATTACAGCCTTCTACTACTCTAGCAACAAATTTATTGTTGATAATAAGTTTCATTGATGGTTCATCAGGATGCGGAATAACACGAGCATCATAACCAACTGCATGTAAAATCAAATCGCATTGTTTGGCTACTAAATTGGTAAAATAATCAGGATAGTATTTATACCCTTCAGATAAATCCAAATAAAACTTATACGCTAAAGTCAACACAAAATAAACCGTTAGAAAGGTTAAAATAAACTTTACGACAGATTTATATTTAAGAAAAAGTGCTTTCAATAGTTATCTATTTTATTGAGTTAAAATTATATAAAAATAAAACTAGAAATGGCACTTTTTAAATACTTTTACCAATATTTTAATAACACATGACATTAGAAACTCTTAAACCAAAAGTTGAAGACATTATAAAACGTAGTTCATCAACTGTAGATGAACGTCTTCTAGATATTTGCAAACTTCTTGAAGAGCAAATAACACATTACAATTGGGTTGGTTTTTATTTTAAAAATGGAAATAAGAATGAGTTAAAACTTGGGCCTTATGTTGGTGAACCAACAGACCATACGATTATTCCTTTTGGAAAAGGGATTTGTGGACAAGTAGCTGTTTCTAATCAAAATTTTGTGGTGCCAGATGTTTCTGCTCAGGACAATTATATTGCTTGCAGTATAACTGTAAAAGCAGAAATTGTAATTCCAATTTTTGTTAAAGGCGAAAATATTGGTCAGATAGATATCGACTCTAATACTCCAAATCCATTTACTGAAGAAGATGAACGTTTTTTAGAATTTATTTGTGAGAAGGTTGCTAAAATAATTAGCTCGTAATTACATACCTGTTCTTATCGCTTCAACAGGATCAAGTTTAGAAGCTGAAATTGCAGGAATAACTCCTGAGATCAATCCGATTAAGGTTGATAATCCAAATCCTAAAAATATATTTCCAAAAGACAAGATAAACTCAAAGTCGTCAATCATAGTATTTGCAACTAAAGAAATAAGCCAAACAAGAAAAACACCAATAACACCTCCTAGAAGAGATAAGATTACTGCTTCAAACAGAAACTGAAATAATATAAATCTGTTTTTAGCACCTAAAGATTTTTGAATTCCAATAAGATTGGTTCGTTCTTTTACACTAACAAACATAATATTAGCAATACCAAATCCACCAACCAATAACGAAAAGGCACTAATCACCCAACCTGCTCCATTTAAAAAACTAATAATACCATCAATAGCATCTGTAAATCCAGACATTTTATTAACAAAGAAGTTATCAGGCTCTCCTGCTTTTAAACCTCTATAAACTCGATATTTTTGTTTTAGAACCTCTTCAAATGCACCCATGTCAACATCCTTTTCGGGTTTAATAATTATCGCTCCAGGAACTCCATTAGCTCCTCCATTTTTAAAACGTCTTACAAAATTTGCTGGGACATATGCCTTATCATCTGGTGAATCAAAAATTCCTGATCCAAATTTCTTTAAGACACCAATGACAGTAAGTTTTCTTCCATAAACCCTTACTTGTTTTGAAATAGGATTCAAATTCCCAAATAGGTTTTCAGCTACTGAATATCCTAAAACGATAACAGGTGCTCCAGAATTAGATTCAGATTCTGTATAAAAACGTCCGTTTTCAACTTTAAAATCCTCGATTTCGTAGACACCATTTGACACTGGTGTTACATTAACTCCTGCAACTGATTCTCCTTCATATTTTATAGATTCTGAATTACCAAACATGACATAAGCAATCGCTTGAATATTTGGAACATTACGCTCTATAAATTCAAAATCATCATGCTCTGTTTGCGGAAAATTATCACGTTGCCATCTCGGAACATCTGTAGGTCCAAATGAATACTTAGTGAGATACATAGTATTCTTATCTAAACCAGATAAATCCTCTTTTATACTTCGGTCTAAAGAATCTACTGCAGCAAGCACAGCAATGATTGAAAAAATACCAATGGTAATACCTAAAAGTGACAAGAATGTACGCAGTTTATTATTACGCAAAGCATTAAGCGCAAACGAAAAACTTTCTTTAAATAACCTTAGATAAACGAGCATTAGAATGGTTTTGTTTTCAGTAATTCTATTTGAATTATAAAGGTAGGACGTTTTCAACAATTTTTTGTTACAAAAAACTTAAATAAACTCCATTTTGGACTTATAATAACTATTGATATTACGTACTTTTGGGCTTTAATTTTCACAACTCGGTTTCTATAGCAGAAACGCAACGACAACAACACAACAATGAGTAACAACAAAACAATTAAATCTGCATTAATTTCAGTTTTTAGCAAAGATGGTTTAGAACCAATTGTAAAACAACTTAGCGAGCAAAATGTAACTATTTATTCTACAGGTGGAACCGAAAAATTCATCAAGGACTTAGGTATTGATGTTGTGCCAGTTGAAGATGTTACGTCTTATCCATCAATTCTTGGTGGTCGTGTAAAAACATTACATCCAAAAGTTTTTGGTGGCATTTTAAATCGTCAAAATAATGAAAGTGATGCAACTGAATTGGTTGATTTTGATATTCCGCAGATTGATTTGGTAATTGTAGATCTATATCCTTTTGAAAAAACAGTTGCGTCTGGAGCTTCAAATCAAGATATTATTGAAAAAATTGATATTGGCGGTATCTCTTTAATTAGAGCTGCTGCGAAGAATTATTCAGATGTGGTTTGTGTGTCTTCTGTTGATGATTATTCTGAATTTTTAGAGTTGCTAAAATCCAAAAACGGAGATACTTCTGAAGTAGACAGAAAACATTTTGCTGCTAAAGCATTCAATGTCTCATCACATTACGATTCTGCGATTTTCAATTACTTTAATGCTGATCATAGTATCGCTTCACTTAAAATTAGTGAAACAAATGGGAAAGTCTTGCGCTATGGTGAAAACCCTCACCAACGAGGTTTTTTCTTTGGAAACTTTGATGATATATTCACGAAACTGCATGGAAAAGAATTAAGCTACAACAACCTTTTAGATGTTGATGCCGCTGTAAATTTAATGAACGAATTTAAAGGCGAAACGCCAACATTTGCCATTTTAAAACATAACAATGCTTGTGGATTTGCACAACGAAATAGTATACATGAAGCCTATGTAGATGCTTTAGCTGGAGATCCAGTGTCTGCATTTGGTGGTGTTTTAATTGCTAATACAGAAATCGACAAAGCAACTGCTGAAAACATTCATTCTCTTTTCTGCGAAGTGGTTATTGCTCCTTCATTTTCTGATGAAGCCTTAGAGATTTTAAAAGGAAAAAAGAACAGGATTCTATTAATTCTACATGATGTAGACTTCCCTCAAACGAATGTAAGAACGTGCCTAAATGGTGTTTTAGTTCAAGACAGAAATAACAAAACAGATAGTATTAATGATTTAAGTTATGCTACTAACAGTAAACCAAATCAAAACGAATTAGACGATTTAATATTTGCCTCAAAAATTTGTAAGCATACTAAATCTAACACCATTGTTTTGGTAAAAAACAAACAATTGTGTGCTAGTGGAACAGGACAAACAAGTCGTGTAGATGCACTTAACCAAGCTATTCATAAAGCTCAGTCATTTAAATTTGACTTAAAAGGTTCGGTTATGGCTAGTGATGCGTTTTTTCCATTTCCAGATTGTGTAGAGACTGTCTCTTATACACATCTGACGCTGCCGACGATCTACTCTGTGTAGAT
>OJDV01000667.1_pt1 | contig 11563 bp, 8 predicted proteins | sample 1592911 | NCBI WGS metagenome assembly OJDV01 (sample SAMN05416860, study PRJEB24817) | seawater metagenome | isolation source: Sea water | place: Canada:Atlantic | collected 2013-11 | reverse complement strand
GAGATTTCTGCCTGTCTCGTGGGCTCGGAGATGTGTATAAGAGACAGGAGTAAAAGTTATGTTCTTTATTATCGACAACAAACGTTTATAACTACTTATAGTCGTTTAAAAACGTTTAAAAGTTTGTTAGGTCACAATAGTTTAAAAACTACTGAAATTTACACGGACGTGGCAATTGATTATGAGGAATCTATAAAAAACCCATTTGATAATTTATATTTGAAAAATAAAAAATAAACACTTTACATATAGTGGGAACATAACCTATCCTGCACATGTGCAAGTGCTGGCAAAAATTCCCCATATGCCAATAATTCCCTATATTTCTATCAATAACGCTGAAATTTTAAGAGGACGACTTCAAGCTCAATAGACACTAACTAATTTATAATTAAGTAGTAAGATTGTCTAAAGTCAAAATAGAGCAACAAAAGTAGGTTTTAAGCAATTTGCTGTTTTAGAAGCTTTAGCTCATTAGTATATATTTCAATAACAACAAATAATACTAAAAATGAAAAAGTACTAAATATAGTATGGAGTCCTGATTCAGAAATTAGTCCATCCTTTGGCAAATACAACATACCCTGCAGAATCAACTGAAACAAAAGTGTAAACCATCCATGAAACTTATGTAATTGAAGATAATTTCCTTTTCCAATCCATTTTCTTTTTAAATAAAATAGGCTACCTGAAATTGTTACTATAAAAAATATAAAAGAGTAAGATATGTATTCTAGATAACCATTATCAATCAAGACTTGAAAAAGTAAAAAGAGGCAAACCGTAATTATAATTTTAGGTATTGTAAAAAATTTCAAAAAACTTTTCCAAGCTTGCTGCCAAGATTTTTTTTGAATCTCTTTTGTTTTTTCTTCTTCTATATTCATGAAATGAAAACGATCGTAGCGTAAAAACACTTTTTTAACTGCTTTCATATATTCTAAACCAGAGGTTTCAATCTCCTCCTCAACTTCAGATGCAACATGATCTGTCATTTCTAGATTCACATCATAATAGCTAACCCCTTTCATTTTAATTAATCGAGACAGATGAGCTAACTGATTTTTATTTAAATTGACTTTCATCTTAAGCTAATTTGGGATTTAAAAATCCAGTTAAATTTTGGATAAACTCTTTCAACTCTTCAATTTTCAAAACAGCCTCTTTCTCTCCCTTTTCAGATAGTTTATAATACTTTCTCGTTCTACCAGCTACTATTTCAAACTCCACTTCTAATACTTCTTCTGCTTCTAGTTTATGCAAAATGGTATAAAGGGCCCCTTCAGTTACCGTAAAACCTTCATTGGTTTGCTCTTTTGTTTTCTTGGTTATTTCGTAACCATACATCTTTCCATTTTCTTTTAACAGTTTTAGAATAATGTTGGCCAAAACCCCTTTATATAGTTTATTTGACATTCTGCAAATGTATACCTATTTTTTTATGTATTACAAGTTTTAGGTATTGACTTCCCAATTTGGCACTTATTTTCAGTACAAATAGTCTTTCTACCTAACTCAAATACAAAACTATTTGAGTCCTCTAACTTCATCAGTGTAGATTTTGAACAAACAAAATCGCAAACTTTTGCTTTTCAATTTGGTACTTAGCAGCAGTGTAAATGGTCTACTTGTTTGACTCGAGCACAAGGCTAACTGACTTCAACAACTTAATCTGTTTAGATTTTGAACAAACAAAATCGCAAGCTTTTGCATTTCAATTTATCGTTTAGTTACTATCTAAATGGACTGTTAATTTGACTCGAGTACTTTTTTGTGATTGGTTGACTGTGAGAACAATAACTTTTGCTAACATTATATAAAATTCATAGGGCGTCAGCAGGTTACGAGAGTTTTGTGGTTATCTGAAATCCCACAAAATCGCTTTGGCGATTTTTCTGAAAACGGAAAATTAAAAAAACGCAAAGCGTTTTTGCTCAATAATAAACCGCAAATTGTATCTTTACTTAGCGCCCTACAATTCTTATATGGGCGTTACCAACAATAGCAAATTCAATGAAATTATACTGGTTAATTATTATTGCACTTGTGATGACTTTATCAGGTTGTGGTGGTTTAGATTCTCCTTTTAACTGTTTTGCAGCTGCAACTCCAATTAGTTTAAAATTAGACAACGACTATTCAGATGAAAAGGTCTTAACTATAATCTACAAAGACAAAGAGTCAAGTTTTGATCGAATTGGAACAATAAAAATTGATGGAAATTCTGAAAAAACTATCTGCCTCGAAGCTGAAGGTTATTTTGAAAAAGGACTTTTTATTTATTATGAAAATATAACTCACAAAATTGTTATAAATCAATCATCTGAATACCAATTGAAACTTAGTGATACAACTTCTAGAATTTCAAATTCCAAAGATTTAGACTACTTATTAGATCCAAAATGGTAACTCACGGCTTTCTATTTAGATTATAAAAGGTTTATAGCATAATGCTCATTAATTCGGATTGACAATATGACTGATATTACCTTCCTGCAAAATTGTAACTCCTACTCTATTTGTAACAGCTTGACTCCTTACTCTAGCTGTGGACTTCGCCAACTTTGGCAAGGTAGATTTTTAGCAGAAAAAATCGCGGTTTGCAACTTTCCAATTTAGCAGCTTATTTGGCTCTACATACTTAACTTTTTGACTAACTACAATACTCGAGGTTAATAGATTGAGAACAAGCCGGGAGAAAAAAACTGCCGATAACATTATGTAAAATACATTGGGCAGCAGAAGGTTACGACATTTTGGTAGTTATTTGAAACTTCACAAAATCTGCTTGGCAGATTTCGTAATGGCTGAAAAAATACAAAACTGTGAAGCAGTTTTTGCTAATTAGTGTAACCCATGTATCTTTAACTTTGTAACGCATGTATCTTAACGAACATATAGTATGAAAAGAATAATAGTCATAATCATAGTATTTGGAATATTTTCTTGTAATCACAATTCGGGAATTATAAATGATGAAAAGACAGGGAACTTTAGCGGAAAATTTAAACATGGTAACTTTTCCGATAAGATTCTATTTGAAATAGAAGGGGATTCTGTAAGTTTCAATGTTTTCTTTACGAGTTTAGAGCAAAATGCCAATCGCATTCCATTTCAAAATGTTGAGGTGAAGGGAGATTCAATAAATTTCAAGTTACAAAGTGATTTTTACACTTACTATTTCAGAAACAAATGGAATGATAATTATGGTTCACTTCAGGGTTCACTTACTGTTGACTCTATTACAACTCTGTACTCTTTAGAAAAGGAACTTTTAGATAATAGCAATGCTCCAAAAAGTGAGGAGGTTAGTTTTGAATCCAATGGACTAAGTCTAAATGGAACTATTTGGTATCCTGATAACAATGAAGGAAAAGCTGTTATAATTGTGACTTCTTCTGGAAACTCAGACCGAAGTGCTTCACGTGCAGAAGCCATACTATTTGCACAAATGGGATTTACTACATTTCATTATGACAAAAGAGGTACTGGAAATTCTGAGGGTAATTGGAATATTGCAACAATTGAAGAACTATTACAAGATGATGTCACGGCTATAGAATATTTCTCTAACAAGACTGGAATTCCGTTTAAAGAAATAGGTGTAAAAGGGAGTAGTCAAGGAGCTACTAAAATACCATACATTTTAAGTGAATTAGAGAATTTGAAATATGGGATTGTAATAAGTTGTCCTGGAGTTACCTTACTAGAAAGCGATTTGAATTATTGGAGGAATAGAAATGCAGACGTAATCGGAAATGAAATTGATGCTGCAACTAAATTTCAACGAAAGGTTTTTGAATTTATAGCAGGTAAACTATCCAGAACAGATTTAGAAAAGGCTATAAATAATGAAAATTCTAATTCGTGGTTTACCAATATATGGGTGCCAAATCTGGACGAAGTCCAAACAGATAAAAAACTTCTATATAGTCCAATACCTTACTTTGAAACAACAAAGCAACCAATTCTGATTCTACAAGGAACAAAGGATGAAATAATACCTGCAAATAGTTATGAAATCATTTCAGATGCACTGATAAAATCAGATAATGATAATTTTAAAACCATTTTATTAGAAGGAGCCTCTCATTCAATGTATTATATTGGGGAAAGTGATTTTTCTTATTGGTCAAAATTACATCCTGATTATTTAATAACAATTGAAAATTGGATAAATACTGTTTCTAACAATGTATATAAAAAATAGGCGAGATATTGGCAAAACCAAGGCTTTTAACTCGAATCAAATCTTGTGCTTAATAGGAAGATTGGTGCTACGAAATGGCCTACTTTTTATATACTAACCGTTGTATACCATTAAATAGAATAAATGAAAAACTTATTGGATTATATTGAATCAAGGATTTCTTTGAGCTCCGATGAAATTAGGCATATAGAGAACCATTTTGGGTCAATGGATGTTCCCGCAAATACAAGCCTCCTAAAAGCAGGAAATGTAGAGCGATATGTATATTTTTTGAGTAAAGGAATTGTAAAGGGGTATCAAAACATAGATGGTAAATTGGTTGTTCAGCATTTAGTATCTGAACATAATTTTTTCACATCTTTAGATAGCTTTATGAGCGAAACCGCCTCCTCTGACTATTACGAAACCGTTACTGATTGTAAACTTGTGAAAATTTCTAAGCCTGACTTTCAACTTTTACAAGAGACCACAAACTTCTGGAGTGACTTTGTAAAGAATGTAACCAACGAGCACTTAAGCGGCAAGTTAGAACGAGTTAAAGATTTTCAGGTTTTGACTGCTAAAGAGCGTTACCTGAAATTTCTAAAACAAAATCCAAAATTAGTTTTAAATGTTTCTGTAGAAAATATCGCTTCTTTCTTAGGTATAGAACCTCAATCTTTAAGTCGTATTCGCAAACAAATTACTTTCTAACAAATGTTATTTTTAAAGCTATAGTTACTGTTGAATTTTGCTCAAACAAATAAACATAAATTATGAGCAACGAAATTTCATTAGTAACAGGAGCAAACGGACATTTAGGTAATAACTTGGTTAGATTATTACTTTCTAAAAACAAAAAGGTTAGAGCAACGGTAAGAAACAGCAGTAACAAAGAACCTTTTAAAGGATTAGATTGTGAAGTAGTACAAGCAGATATTACGGATAGAGAATCTTTAAAAAAAGCATTTAAAGGAATCACCAACTTATATGCGGTAGGTGCAAATTTTAGTATGTGGGCTAAAGACCCTAAAACTGAAATCTATGACAACAATGTGCAGGGAACTCAGAACGTGTTTGATATCGCAAAGGAATGCGGTGTTAAAAATATTGTATACGTAAGTTCAGTAGCATCTTTGGACTTTACCAGATTGCCAGGAAATGTAGATAATGGCTATAATAAAGACAGGAGAAATTGGTATTATAATTCTAAAAATGATTCTGACAAACTTGCAATTGAATTAGGGGAAAAATATGGAATCAGAACTGTAGCAATTTTACCTTCAGCCATGATCGGCAGTGAAGCTTACAAATTGAGTTATTCCAACAATCTTGTTTATCAAATTTTAAGTGGAGAAATACCTGTAGATACTAATGTTACCCTAAATTGGGTAGATGTAAAAGATGTAGCTTTTGGGGCATACAAAGCAATGCTAAAAGGCAATGATGGAGAACGTTACATATTATCAAACGAACAGCATACCACTTTACAAGAAAGTGTTAAAATAGCTTCTGAATTATTCCCTGAATTAGAATTAAAAACACCTAAAAAAGTCCCTAAATGGTTATTATACTCCGTAGCAGGTTTAATGGAATTTACAAGTAAAATAACTGGGAAAGAACCACAATTGCAAAGACATTACTTAGATATGTTTTATGGCTTAAAACAAGATTATGATATCACAAAATCTAAACTAGAATTAGGATTTAATCCCAAACCTTCGAAAAAAGCATTGATAGATGCGCTAGAATATTTGAAGAATGAATGGGGAAGGAAATAAACGGCATACAACACAATAAAAGCAATAGCGGTTTGGGTTCGTACTCAAATCGCTTTTGTGTTTTATTAAGTATCTTGCAATCCGTATAGTAAGTACGTTTTATCCGCTACTGCTCTTTTACTAAACGTTGTGTGCAATCATTATGAGACTAATAATGATTTTACTTCTGCTATTTAATCTGTCCTATTCTCATAGAATTTTTCAAGACTCCTATGAATGGTCTAATTCGCAATATGAAATTATACTATTGAAAGAAAAATCAAATGATAAAGAATAGGATAATAGAGAAGTATTAAATAGGCAGTCATCCATGCTTAACATACTTTTGCATTTATTTAGTGTATCATTGATACATGAAAAAATTACTTCTCTTACTATTAATTGGGGTATCCCAACATTCTTCATTAACAGCCAACATTAATATAGATTCATTATTAACTATTTGGCATAATGAATCTTTAGATGATACAATTCGTTTAAATGCAATCCATTCCCTTGCTTGGGATGCTTATCGAACAACTGACCCTGATACTGCCATTTATTACGCTCAGCAAGAATATGATTTAGCGAAAGCTAAAGGATTAAAACTGTATATGGCTAAGGCATTAAAATCACAGGCGTCAGCTTATTATTATAAAGACGATATAGAAAGAGCAATAGAACTATATCACAAAGAGCTGGAACTAGATTTGGAGATTAATAATAAACTAATGGCAGCCGATTGTTTATATAGTATTGGTAGTAAGCATGATGACCTAGGAGATTATTCCAATGGTTTGGATTATACTATGCGTAGTTTAGATTTGTCAATAGATATCCAATATAAAAAAGGGGTAGCAGAATCTTATAATTTATTAGGAATAATCTATTTAAACCTTGGAGAATTCTCAACGTCTGCAGATAATTTACAAAAAGCCCAAAAAGGCTTTGATGATATTGGAAATATTATTGGCAGTGGAGGAGCAATTTGCAATATTGGTGTATGTTATGAATATCTTGGGGAGTATGAGAAAGCGTTAGAATATTTTGATAGAAGCTTGCAAATTTTCGAAGAAATAGATTATAAGCCATATGGAGCAAATGCTTTACTAAATATGGGAACTGTTTATAAGAAGCTAGGCGATTTTAAAAAATCAAATGAATATTTACAGCGTAGTTTGGTGATGTTCGAGGAAATAAATGAGAATTCGGGCATTGCTGAAGTATTGAAAAATATAGGAGAATTAAAAGTAGAAGATGAGAATTATACAGAAGCGCTTGAGTACCTTGATCGAAGTATAGCAATGGCAACTAAAGTAGGAAACAAGAGATCTATTGCGTACGCTTTAAGTTCAAAAGGCAATACCCTTCTGAAGATCAACAATTATAATTTCGCTATTCGAGACTGTCAAAAAGCATATAATATTGCCCAAATGATTGGTGCTAAATATGAATTAAGCTTGGCCTGCGAATGCTTATACCTTGCTCACAAAGCAAATGGCAATGGCAATAAAGCATTGGATTTTCATGAGCAATTAGTCGTATTAAAAGATAGTTTATTTAGTCAGGAAACCACAAAAAAATTCGCCCGTCAGGAAGTTAAATTCGAATATGAAAAGAAGGAAATAGAGCGTAAAGCTGAGGAAGAAAGAAAAAGATTGGAACAGATTAATTTAGACAATATAGCCAATGCAGCTCAAGCTCGTAAAGAAGCAATACAAGCTGCTGGAATTTGTGTCTTTATCGTATCATTCATAACCCTTTTGCTCTTATTAAGAAGACGTAAAGTGGCACCAAATACATTAAAGTACTTGGGTACATTCTCAGTCTTAGTCATTTTTGAATTCATTGCAGTAATCTTACATCCAATCATTATTCAAATCACCCATCATGATCTGGTATTGACCTTATTGTGTATGGTGGCCATTGCAATGGTCATTGTTCCCAGCCATCATAAACTGGAACATTATTTTGTAAAAAGATTGGTAGAAAAGAAGGAATAATAGCAGATAGCTCCCAAAGTCTTCTTCAAAATAGCTTACAAAGTATTGGTTTTATTTTCGAATGATTGTTACTTAAATTTGAGAGACTTATTGTTTTTATATATAAGCGAAATAAACGCTATCGCGTTTAGCCAGTTGTTATAACCAATAAACCAGTCCCGAAAATACAGCACAAAAAAATTCCTCCTACTCGGAGGGATTTTGCATGGTAGAATTTACTTACATCAATTAGCGAAGTGTTTGGCTACCAAATGAATGACTATAACAAGATTTAGATTGCAGTGGTGTCTACTACTAATTATCTCTTTTCGTATGCTGGTCTAGATGGCTGTACATATTTCTCAGCACTATTCAATAATCTTAGTACTTCTGCAATTCCTGCTTCCAATTGAACATCAATACCATTTGCCAATTTTTCAAAATCCTCTACCACTTCAATATCTGCATCTACTCCGTGACCTTCTTTAAACCAATCGCCGTTGGTGCCGTACATTCTAAATGATGGTGCGGTTATTCCCCCATTGTCTATTAAATTTGGAACCCCTGAAATTCCTATCAATCCACCCCAGGTTCGTGTTCCAATCAATGGCCCTATATTTCTCTTTCTAAAATAATCTGGAAAGGCATCACCGCCTGACCCGCTAAAGCCATTTATCAACATTACTTTAGCTCCGAAATTCCCTGAAGGAGGCCATGCCCAATCCTCTCCATCTCTCACTGCGAAATACGCCAATGGGTCTCTATCTAACAATTCAACAAATCGATCAGGAATTTGTCCTCCGCTATTAAAACGTTCGTCAATTATCAACCCTTCCTTATTCTGTTGAGCATAAAATTGTCTTATTAACTCATTTTGACCATCTCGTCCTGTGCTTCGTACATAGATGTATCCAATTTTCCCATCAGTTGCCTCTTCCACACGTTTTCGATTATTTTCAATCCATGCTAAATGACGTAATCTAGTTTCTGATTTAAGCAATTTCACTATTACCTTTTTAGCATCTGTTAGCGACGGCTTGTCGTTTACTGTAATTTGCACAGTACCGTCTGACAAGCCTTGAAGAGCTGCAGAAATTGGCAGTGTTACATCTATTGTAGCACCGTTAACGGCGAGGATATAATCCCCTTCCTTAATTCCCATACCAGGTTTTGAAAGTGGCGAGCGAACTTCTACATCCCAAGCTGCGCCAGTAATAATCTTTTTAATACGGTATTGACCATTTTCTAGGCTGACATCCGCTCCTAAATAACCGACATTGATTCTCTTTGCTTGTTCTTGGTCACCTCCCCTCGCGTAGGTATGTGATGCGTTCAATTCCGCAATGAGATCTCCAATAATAATATTCACATCACTTCGAGAATTAGCCTGTTCAACTAAAGCACCATATTGTATTTTCATGGCTTTCCAATCCACGCCGTGCATGTTTGCATCGTAAAAGTAATCGCGCTCCAACCTCCATACATCATTAAAAATCTGCTTCCATTCTTCTTTTGGAATCACATTCATAACCATTTTATCCGTAGGAACTGTTTTATCAATTTTCTGATCTGCATTAATTTCCAACACGGCAAGTTTTTCTTTTTGTCTCACCAACACTTTCTTTCCATTTGCAGTAACCGTGAAATCAGAAACATTTGATACGATCGTTTTTACCTCTCTTTTCTCGAAATCATAGTAATCGAGCGAAGCTTTAGAACCTTTAGGAGAACCTGCATTCGGATAACGTGCAAATAATAATTTACCTTCTACAGCTGTTAAATTTCCAATATTACCTGGTGCGATGTCCATCAATTCTACGCGGTTTTCGAATTTGTCAATATCAATAACTGTTTCGGGCAGTTCCTCTTTTTCTTCTTTGTCCTTTTTGGATTTGTCCTCTTTCTCCTCAGCATCCTCTTCTTTATCGGATACCGCGTCATTTTTAATCTCTAATATCGAACTTGTCGATTTATCCAAAGTCCCAACCGCTATCATTCTTGAGTTCGGATATATAAACGTATTGTCCAAATCTGAATAAACGGGTTTGAAGTTCCTTCCCGTTACATAAAATAGATGTTTGCCATCCGTGCTAAATACTGGGGAATGGTCGGCATAATAACCCGATGTAAGCTGTGTCACTTTATTGTTTGATACATGGTATAGAAATATGGCAGAAATTGAACTGTTATTATCACTTCTTGAATAGCTAGCCCATTTACTATCAGGAGACCAGGAAACACTAAAGTTACGCAGGTCGCCCTCAAACATGTACTTGCCTTTATCTGCCGCTGTAATCTTTCCGGATTCTACATCCAGACAATTAATACGCATCGACTGATCAACATAAATGATCTTTTTACTGTTCGGTGACCAATAAATCGAGTAATTAAATCCACTCGTTAGTTTCGTTATCGTCTTTGGTTCCGCATCACTTGTCATATCGTTCAATACCAATTGATACTCTCCACTTGCATCACTCCAGTACGCAACATATTTACCATCTGGTGACCACGATGGTTTTCGTTCTGCACTTCCGGATGTGCCAGAAATATTCGATACATACCCTTCTGTTGCCGGTAAATTGAACAGCTCCCCTCTTGCTTCTATCACAACTCTTTTACCGTCTGGAGATATAGTAGCATCGTGCATATATGATGTAACTTTCTTCTGTTGAGCAATTAATGCTTTTTGATCAGATATAATAGTGATAACAAGTTCCGTTGTACTGGCAGATGCTAAATTGTATAAATGCAACTTGCCACCGGCTTCGAAGATGATGTCCGCAGAGCCAATCTCTGGAAAGGTGATATCAAATTTCTTAAAGTGAGTTAATTGAGAATTCGTTTTTGCTGTAAAATCGTATTTCCATAAATTATTTCGTTTGTTTGGACCATTATCTGACATGTAGTAAATCCCATCTGCGTTCCACATAGGTAATTCATCATTCGCATTCGTGTTCGTTATATTTTCTGATTTAAAAGTAGAGAGATCAAATACAGTAATGTCTGGAGCTGTACCTCCACGATATCTTTTCCAGTTTCTGTTCACACGTGATCTATCCGTATAGGCTATTCTTTTGCCATCTGGTGAAATTGAAGCATACTCTCCGTATGGGACTTTCAGCTTTGTTGGTGCTCCACCTTTAACAGCGACTGTATAGAACTGACTGTATCTCTGACGTCCACTTTCTCTTGACGATGCAAATAAAACTGATTTACCATCGGGCGTCCATCCCAATACTTTATCATTCATACCATGAAAGGTCAATCTTTGTGGAACACCACCATTTACATCAATTATATAAACATCACTGTTTCCGTGATAATTGGCGGTGTAAGCTATTGTATTTCCATCAGGAGAGAATCTTGGATATCTTTCTGCCCCATCAGGAGAACTTAAGCGATGTGCATCTCCGCCCGATTTTGAAGCGATCCACACGTCGTCCCCATAAATAAAAGTGATTTGCGCATCGGAAACATCTGGATGTTGCATTAAACTTCCGCTAATTTGAGCCTTAATGAATCCTGAAACGAACAGTAGAGTAAGAACTAGATAGACTTTTTTCATGATTTGACCTTAAGAGCTGTCTCTTATACACATCTGACGCTGCCGACGATCTACTCTGTGTAGA
>OJDV01000666.1_pt1 | contig 11572 bp, 10 predicted proteins | sample 1592911 | NCBI WGS metagenome assembly OJDV01 (sample SAMN05416860, study PRJEB24817) | seawater metagenome | isolation source: Sea water | place: Canada:Atlantic | collected 2013-11 | reverse complement strand
CAGAGTAGATCGTCGGCAGCGTCAGATGTGTATAAGAGACAGGGAACACATAGAAGACAACCAAAACGAAGATTTAACACCTAAGAGTGAACAGCAAGATGTTGCTCCTACTCCTGAGAATGTTAGTAATGATACTTCAGAAGCTATAGAACATGTAGAAAACGATATCAGTTTTAAAAACCGTATCGATTTAACTGAGCTTCAAGAAGGCATTTCTTTAATAAAAGGAGAAATCAGTAAAGTTATTGTTGGTCAGAAAGAAATGATAGATATGCTTATTGCTTCTATTCTTGCTAATGGACATTCACTTATTGAAGGTGTTCCTGGTGTAGCAAAAACTATTTCTGCAAAACTTCTAGCTAAGTCCTTAGATATTGGTTTTAGTAGAATTCAGTTTACTCCAGATTTAATGCCTAGTGATATTTTGGGTACATCTGTTTTTAATATGAAAAATTCAGAATTTGAATTTAAAGAAGGACCTATTTTTTCTAATATGATCCTAATTGATGAGATTAATAGAGCACCTGCAAAAACACAAGCCGCTTTATTTGAAGTTATGGAAGAACGCCAAATCACAATTGATGGACAAAAATTTATAATGGAATTGCCTTTTATTGTTTTAGCAACTCAAAATCCAGTTGAACAAGAAGGTACATATCGTTTACCTGAAGCACAATTAGATCGTTTTTTATTCAAAATAGATATAGATTACCCTAATGTTGACGAAGAAATAGAAATCTTAAACAGAGAACAAATTTTACAAGGTGCTGAAAAAACAAATCAAGTATCTGCTCATTTGAGTAAAGAACAGATCAATAAATTTCAAGGCTTGGTAAATCAAATTATGATTGAATCACACCTTATAAAATATATTGCAGATATGATTGTAAGCACACGTAACAATCCGTTTTTGTATTTAGGAGCTTCACCTAGAGCTTCAATTGCCATATTAAAAGCGAGTAAAGCATTTGCTGCTATGAGTGGACGTGATTTTGTAACTCCAGAAGATATCAAAAGATCGGCAATTCCAGTATTACAACATCGTGTTATTGTAACACCAGAGCGTGAAATGGAAGGCGTAACCACAAAACAAATTATCAGACAAATTATTGAAGCTGTAGAAATACCAAGGTAAGCAGTAATTACACTTTTAACTTTTAACTAGAACATTGAAACGTATTAAACCTTTTTACTTACAGAATAGATTCTTTTATGCTTGCATAGCCATAATGGTGTTGTTTGTGCTTAGTTTTATTTTTCCTAGAGGTTTTGCTATAGTTAAATTACTATTACTGCTGTTAGTCACACTAACTATACTCGACACTATACTTTTATTTGTTGCTAAAAATGGTGTTAAAGGCAATAGGATTTTACCTGAGAAGTTTTCTAATGGAGATGAAAACCCTATTCGTTTAAGCATCAATAATTATTACACGTTTCCTATTCATGTGAATATTATTGACGAAATACCAGAACAATTTCAAGTCCGTGATTTTAGCATTCAACGCAAACTGGACGCTTCTAGCTCTTCGGAAATTGAATATAAACTAAGACCTGTAGATCGTGGTGAATATCATTTTGGAAAATTAAACATCTATGTCACATCCGTTTTTGGTTTAATCGCTCGTCGATTTACTTATGATGATAATGCCATGGTACCAACCTATCCAAGTTTTATGCAATTGCGTAAATACGATTTGATTGCCATTAGCAATAATCTGCATCAATATGGCATCAAAAAAATACGTAAGATTGGACATACCATGGAGTTTGAGCAAATCAAGGACTATGTATTAGGTGATGATTTACGAACCATAAACTGGAAAGCGACTGCAAAGCGAAATCAGTTAATGGTGAATCAATTTCAAGATGAAAAATCACAACCTGTGTATTCTATTATAGATAAAGGTCGTGTTATGAAAATGCCTTTTGAAGGCTTAACCTTATTAGATTATGCCATTAATGCAGCTTTAGTGATCTCTAATGTCGCACTTAAAAAACAAGATAAAGCTGGTATTTTAGCCTTCTCTAAAAAGGTTGAAAACATTGTTGTTGCTGAAAAGCGAACGTCTCAGATGAATCTTATTTTAGAAACGTTGTACAATGTTAGTACAGATTTTTTTGAAACGGATTACAGTAGATTATATGCTGACATAAAGCGAAATATTAATCACAGAAGTTTAATGCTTCTATATACTAATTTTGAAACTTTAGATAGCTTGCATAGGCAACTTCCTTATTTAAAAGGTATTGCAAAAAATCACTTATTGGTAGTTATTTTCTTTAAAAACACAGAGCTAAATGAACTTATTACAGAACAAGCAGAAACTGTTCAACAAGCTTATGACAAGGTTATTGCTGAAAAATTTGCGTTTGAAAAACGATTGATTGTTAATGAACTTCAGAAATACGGGATTCAATCTATACTTACCTCTCCTCAAGATTTAACTATTGACACAATTAACAAATATCTTGAAATTAAAGCTAGAGGTATTCTTTAGCTCTTCTTTTTATTACCAATACAATCTGAACATTAAGTTAGGCGTAAATCCTAAGGAGAATTTATCTATCACTTCGATATCATTATTAAAATCATTGTTGCCTAAATATTCTCTACTAATTAGATTATTCCTATTGTAAATATTCCGAATTGAAAAACCGATCTTTCCTTTTAACTTACTCTCTTCAGAAAAATTAAAAGAATAGGTTGATGATAAATCTAAACGATGATAATCTGGTAATCGTTTTGTATTTATACCTTCATTAAATTCTAAACCATCAGTTCCTAAAGTAGATCCAGTGAACGGTTTTCCTGTTTGCCATCTCCAACCTAAAGCTATTTGAAATTTTGAAATTTTATAACTTAATGAGGTTGTAACCGAATGAATCACATTCGATCTGGACGCAAATGAATTATCATTATTCAAGTCACGATAGGTGCTTTCCGAATTATTATAGGAATAGCTTACCCAAGAATTAAAGCCATTAAAACGCTTTCTTAAAAACAGATCTACACCATAAATTGTTTGATCACCAAGATTAAACTGACTATTCTGCGGATTTAAAAAACCTAACGATAAAGCCGTTATGTTATCAAGTGTTTTGTAATAATTATCAATATCAAAAGTCCAACCATTATTAGTATATATAAAGCCTATAGACACTTGTTTACTATTTATTATCGGAAAATCATTCCCATCTGCCAATCGCCAAAGTCTGTTTTCTAAAGATAAATCACTGATAATTGTTTCATCAATTTCACTAATGATTTGATTTTTGATTTCTCCAGAAATTTGAAGCTTTACATTCTTAAACAATTGTTTATATAGTAACAATCTAGGTTCAAATCGATAAGTGTCTAACTCATCAAAATAAGTCGCTCTTGCTCCTATGGATAAGTCGAATAACTTTGGGTTTTTATAATCATAATTGGCGTACAAACTATGCGTTTGGACTTTAGATTCATTTTGATCTAAAATGAACTCCAAATTAGTTGTATTTCTGAAGGCATAACCAACATCTTTGAGAACGTATTGATAGCCTAGAGCAATTGAATTAGTCTCATTGATTTTCTGTTCAAATTCTGTTGAAATTCCCGAATCGAAAATCAAATTTCGTTTTTCAAAATCTGATGTTTCCTGATTGCTTTCTGAAGTAATAAAGTTATAATTAAGTTCATAATCAGAGAAAAAAGCTGATGTACTCTGTTTCAAATTTGCATTCCACTGTTTATCCCAACCAAAACTATAACCAGTGTTTTTTATAGACATGCGATCAGTAAAAGCCTCATTTGTATCAGAATCACTTACTGTATAATCTAATTGATTATCTATAGAAATCATACTGACAAAGAAACTGTTATTAGGATTATGTTTATAATTCAGTTTGATATTGAAATCTACAAAACTAAAATCATTATTCGGATTGTCTCCGTTTTCAATTTTCGTGCTTTCAAACACCTTGTCAGCCAATCTATCAAAGGTTACAGACTGATATAAATTTGTGTAGCTAGATCGCACTGATGCTTGTATACCTAATTTGTCTTTTATAATTGGAGCATCAAAATAAGCATCGCCATTAATACCATTAAACCCTATTTGTGCTTTAAACTCATCTTCAATTTCTGTGTTGGTTGTCATCGAAATAACACTAGATGCACGCTCGCCATATCGTGGGTTAGAGCCTTTATTAATAAATGTAATAGTCTTAGTTGCATTAGGATTGAAAGGCGAAATCATTCCGAAGAGATGTCCTTTGTGATATATATTTATGCCATCCCAAATAAGTCTGTTTTGATCGACCTTACCTCCTCTTACTAAAAAACCAGAGGCTGTTTCGTTCGGACTAACAACTCCTGGTAATAATTGAATACTCTCTAAGACATCTGGTTCTGTGAGACCAGGTAAAATCCCTAGGTTTGTTGGATTGATTTGAAATGAACCATCCTTCCGTTTTGAAATTCCTTTGGTTAGATAACTATTAATGATGACTTTTTCTAATTCTTGAATATCTGATACTGCCCTATTATTATTGACAATTATATATCTATTGTCTACAACTTCAAACTTAAGATCAGTTTGTAGTTCAATTTCTAAAAGCACTTGATTTAAGGAGCGCTTTTCTTTTTCAAAAGAGATTGTTTTATCTGTTAAAATGCTATCATAATAAGAGAACCTTACATCGTAGATGTCTTCAATTTTTTCAAATGCATTTTGTAATGTTTCGGAATTGAAGCTAATGTAAAATTTAGCCTCTTCTTGCGAAAAGGCTAAATAAGGTAATACTACTAAAAAGCAAATAATCAATTTTTTCACTTTACACTCAAATAAATGTTTCCTTTTTCTTTTTCAAAATATTGTATCTGTAAAGATTTGAAAACTGTTTTTAATGCAGTATTCAAATTCTTATGACTAAAACTACCTGTATATATCATACTATCATCAATAGTATCTGAATTAATTTCAATATTGTATTGCGATTCTAAAGCTGAAATCACATATTTCAATGGCACACTTTTAAAGCTGCTTTCTCCATGTATCCAACTCGGATTAGAATCAGCATTATCCCATTTTTCTATGGAATAACCATTAATTCTTCGAACTGAATTTGTTGGTAATAAAATATAATCTTCATTTTTTGTTTGAACACTTACCTTACCTTCAAAACAAACTACTTCAAATAAATCACTTACAGTATTCACATTAAACTCTGTTCCTAAAACTTGAACATTTCCGTTATCTGTGACTACAGTAAAGGTACTTCCTTTTTTAACTTTAAAATACGCTTCCCCTTTAAGTGTTAAAGTTCTATCGTTTTCCCAGTTATCTTCATCGTAAGTTAAGGTAGATTTGGAGTTTATAATGACTTCAGAACCGTCTAATAAAGCGATGGTTTTTTGTTCACCATAATTGGTTTCAATTGTGACAATATCATTTCCTAAAATTGTAAATAACCCAAAAAATAAGACAACAGATGCAGCAATACCTATGAGCCAAGTATTAGCATTTAAATTGCGAACTTTTCCTTTTTTATTAGAGATGTGTTCTTGAATTTTAGTAAAAGATGTGTCGGTAGAAGCTTCTAAATCGTCATAAACCTCAAGGCCTTTTCTAATTTTTAGAAACGACTTGTAATCGGCTTCAGAAACCAATCTTTTTAGCTCATTATCAGAGAGTTCTCCCTCTAACCATTGGGCTAAAAATGTATCGTTATTGTTATGTAATTCTGTATTTTTCATTGCTTATCTACTATTATGACAACTGTATTGAATAAAACCCTACCTAAAATTTTATTTTTTTAAACATTCCCTATATGTTCTCTTATAACCAATAAAGCTGAATGCATTCTTTTTTCCACAGCTTTAACTGATATACCTAACAGATCTGCAATCTCTTTGTATTTCTTTTTTTCAATTCTATTTAATAAAAAAACCTCTTTTTGCTTTTCAGGAAGTGAATCTATGGTGCGTTGTAATTTATCCATAAACTCTTTCTCTAACATTATAAATTCTGGAGACTCATTGGTTTGATGACTCACATTATTTAACTGATGATTACGTACAACTTTTTCGTGCTTTATTGTATTTAAAAAAGTATTAGTTGCTACAGTATATAGATAACTTTTTGCTTTTTCATAATTTACCTTACTACAATTATCCCATAGCTTAATAAAAGCCTCTTGTAATATATCTTCAGCTTTATCAACATCTTGAGTCTTATAATAAATAAAGCGTCTTATATCTTTTGCATACGTTTGGTAGAGGGTTTCAAAAGTTTTTGAATGACAAATATTATGTTGATCTTTAGGCATTATTTGTTTTGAAAGTGGATGCATCAAAACTAACTAAAAAAAATTTAGAGAAAAAAGTAGGGTATTTTTTTTTAGAGTTGTCTTAGTTATAATTAATCGCTAAAAAACATATTAACCAAAAAATTTCTATGATGAAAAATTTCAAATTATTTCTTTTCAGTTTTGTTTTAATTGCAGGTTTTCTAACCTCATGTTCAAACAACGAATCTGTTGTTGATGAACAAAACATTGACGAAACTGAAGCTATTACAACTTCTTTAAACCGACTTGCAGAACAATTTAATGATGACGGTTATGTTATCGCATCTGCTAACCCTTCAGGAAACATTGTATTTGATTACTGTTTTGATTTTGTTTATCCATTAAACTTATCTTACAATAACGGAACTACTGTTAGTGTAAATAGTTTAGATGACTTAATTACCATTCTTATCAATTCTACTAATGACTTATATATTAGTGGTGTTGAGTTTCCATTTAATGTAGAAACTTATAATGATGATACTGATGCCATTGAAATTGTTACAATTAATAACGAAGAGGAATTCTTTGATTTATTAGACGATTGTGATTTTGATTCTATTGATGAATGTGATTGTGATGATGAATATGCTCCAGTTTGTGTTGAAATTCAAGCTCCAGATGGCGAAAGTTTTATCATAACATATCCAAATGAATGTTCTGCAATGTGTGATGGGTTTACACCTAACGATTTTGTAGAAAACTGTGCAGATGATGGTAATAATACTGGTGGATTTGAGTGCTTTGAATTTAATTTCCCACTTACAATCATAACAGATGATCAACAAACTATTACAGTAAACTCTCAAGAAGAATTAGACAATGCGCTTTATAACGCTTTCTACTTTGACTTTGTGTATCCATTTGAAGTTACTGATGACGAAGGAGAAATTGAAGTTATTGAAGATGAAGAAGATTTATTTGAATTATTAGACGATTGTTATGACGACTATGAAGACGATTGTGAATGTGAAGATGAAGAATTTGATCCAGTATGTGTTGAAGTAGAATCTCCAAATGGTGCTACAGAAATTATCACATTCCCTAATTCTTGTATAGCAGAATGTGAAGGATTCGATTCTGAAGACTTTATAGATTGTGGAAATACTGGTCCAATCGACTGCTCAATTGGAGACATCACAAATACTTTAGCCGATTATTGTTGGTCAATTGATTTTGTTGATTTTAATGAATTTATCTATAACTTAAATAGCGATGGCACATACCAAGTGCAGGACATTGGAGCCAATTCTGGTGGTATTATTCTTACAACTGGAGTATGGAGTGTAGCCGCTGGAAATGATACTTTTTATATTACTTTAAGTGCAGAATTAACTGAGTATAATGATGAATGGGTGGTTACCGAATGTAATACGGACCTTGGATACGCTTACTTAGAAATGCAGAGTCTTGTATATCCCCAAGCTGATATTTATTATGTTGATTGCAATGACGATGGAAATAACGATAATGATTACGATTGTTCAAGCGAAGAGGGTGCTTCAAATATTTTGACAGAGTGTCCATGGATAATTGATTTTATTGATGATAATGAATTTATCTACACCTTCAATATTGATGGCACATACGAAGTTCAATCTGATAACAACATTCTTACGACTGGAACATGGGTATTACTTTTAACAAACAATGCTTACATAATTAATTTAAATGCAGAAGCAGCTGAGTATAACGATACATGGGTGGTTTATGATTGTAATGAACAAATAGGTCTAACAATTGGAAGCATAGATTATCCCCAAGCTGAGATTTATTCTGTTAATTGTGACTAAGAAAATAAAGTTGATTTTTTTATAAACAAAAAGCCCTTCAGAAATTACTCTGAAGGGCTTTTTACTTTTTAATAATTAAATACGTTCGCCCAACCAAGCTTTCATCATCCAAACGGTTTTTTCCTGTTCAGTTATAAAATCACTCATCATTGAGTTTGTTCCTTCATCATTTGCATCATCAGAAGCTTCTATAATCTTGCGTTCTATTGTTAAAAGTCCAGTTAATGAATCTACAATAAGCGTAACTGCTTTCTCATCTTGAGAGACATCCTTACCAACTGGTACTGTTGCAGTCTTAGTATAATCTTCAAATGTATGTAATGGCGTTTCACCTAATGTCAAAATGCGCTCTGCTATTTCATCTACTTTAATATTAGCATCTGTATACAACTCTTCAAATTTTGTATGCAAATCAAAAAAGCGTTTTCCTTTTATATTCCAATGAATGCCTCTTAAGTTTTGATAATAAATTTGAAAATTAGCAAGTAAACTATTTAAATCTCCTGCTATTAACTTTGTTTTCTTGGTATCTAAACCAATACTATTTAGTTCCATGTCTCTATTGTTTTTGTTTATGCAAATTTAAAACGTAATTAATTTAATTAATCATAGTTTTTATAAATAGTTTTTATATTTTTATAGCCTAAATGAATAACGAATGACAATTACACAACTAAATTATGTTCTAGCCATTGCAGAACATAAAAACTTTACAAAAGCGGCAGAAAAATGTTTTGTTACACAACCAACGTTAAGTACACAAATACAAAAGCTTGAAGATGAACTTGATATACTAATTTTTGATAGAAGTAAAAAACCAATTGAACTTACTGATGTTGGTCGAAAAATTGTTCTTCAGGCAAAAAATATTGTTGATGAATCTGACCGTATTCAAGATATCGTTGACCAGCAAAAAGGATTTATTGGTGGAGAATTTAAACTTGGCATCATTCCAACAGTAATGCCTACGCTGCTACCTATGTTTTTAAAAACATTCATTAAAAAATATCCCAAGGTGAAACTTAAAATTGAAGAGCTCACCACAGAAGAAATTATAACAAGAATTAATGATGGACATTTAGATGCAGCGATTGCAGCTACACCATTAACTTTAGATACCATTAAAGAGCGTGTTCTGTATTACGAACCATTTGTTGCATATGTACCTAATGACCACAGACTCAATAGTTATAAGAAAATAGAAACTGCAGACTTAGATATTAACGACATGCTTTTATTAGAAGATGGACATTGTTTTAGAGATGGTGTAATTAATCTATGCAAAACATTTAAAAATCATACCGATGATCAATTTCAATTAGAAAGCGGAAGTATTGAAACATTAATTAAACTTTCTAATGAAGGCTTAGGCATGACCTTGCTTCCATATTTACATACTATGGATCTCAGTGATAAACAAAAAGAAAAATTACGTTATTTTAATGATCCTTCTCCAGCTCGAGAAGTAAGTGTTATATATCATAAAAACGAATTGAAGATGCAAATCATTGATGCGCTTCACAATGTGATTTCAGGTATAATTCGAGGCGCAATAGCTTTTCAAAATGTAGACATTGTTAGTCCGTTACCAGCTAAAGTTTAAACTATATGTATTAAAAAAAGCGACTCGTAAGTCGCTTTTTTCTATTGTTTTAGTAATATTAAACATTGATCTAATTCTGGGTTCTGTAGAATTAAAGATTTTATAAAAATCTTAAGCTCTTCTATCTCATATGGTAATAATCGATTGAGTGCTTTTTTTAATTCTTTACAGAACAATGTACTATCAAAACTTACTTTCGCAAGTACAGTTTTGGTGTACTCGAACATTGCTCTTGCCATTTTTTTAATTGAATTTAGGTTTAGTAAAGGTAGAAGTATGTATAAGCTTTCTGTTTTGATTTCATTCTAAATTTAGTAAAAAAAATGATTGCTTAGTCTTCATAAAGAAAATTTTAACAGTAAATAGCTTCAGTTTTTACTTACAAAAACGCGTTTAACTTCAACAAACATATAGGTTTATTAATGTTTAATAACTTTTAAAGTTTCTGCTTTTAAATCTCAACCTTTTAATAACTTTCTTACAAATTTAGAGTTCTAAAATCTATTGTCGCCATCTAATAAATCTCCTAAGCCACCAAGAATACTACCTTCTCCTTTACTATTTCCACCGCTTCTTGGAGCAGATGCTAAAACGCGTCCTGCTAACCTGCTAAATGGTAATGATTGAATGTAAACCGTTCCTGGTCCTTGTAATTTGGCAAAGAATAAACCTTCACCACCAAAAACTGTATTTTTTATACCTCCAACAAATTCGATATCATAATCTACACCTTGTGTAAAACCAACAAGACAACCTGTATCTACTTTCATTGTTTCACCAGCTTGCAATACTTTTTTGGCCATGGTTCCTCCAGCATGAACAAAAGCCATTCCGTCGCCTTCTAGTTTTTGCATAATGAAACCTTCACCTCCAAAAAGTCCACGTCCTAATTTTTTTGAGAATTCTATTCCAACACTTACTCCTTTTGCTGCGCATAAGAATGCATCTTTCTGGCAGATGAACTTCCCATTAAACTCTGTTAAGTCTATTGGTATAATTTTTCCTGGATAAGGCGATGCAAAAGACACATTCCGTTTACCGGTTAAGTCATTGTAAAATGCAGTCATAAACAAACTCTCACCAGTTAAGATTCGTTTTCCTGCTCCTAATATTTTACCTAAGAAACTAGAATCCTTTTCAGAACCATCTCCAAAAATGGTTTCCATTTTAATACCATCATCCATCATCATAAAGCTTCCTGCCTCAGCAACAACGCCTTCTTCTGGATCAAGTTCAATTTCTACAAATTGCATTTCTTCTCCGTAAATTCTGTAATCTATTTCATGTGATGTCATAATTTTATATTTTTTAATTGATTACTTATATGTTTAAAGAACTTCTATTTTGTTACAAATAATTTATGATCTCACTTTAATACTCCATTCAAAATTGAAATCAGATACTTGTATGCCGTCACTATTAACGCCTTTAGAATTCAATACTATGGATTGCCCTTCTCCTGTTTCAATTGCTTTAGAAATTAAATCATCGATGTCTTTTCCTTGATTACAAGTAAAATGTATTCGTCCAGTCGCTTTTTTACTATAGGTGGCATTATTACTTGTGACTAACATCGACATTTTATTTCCGCTAGCTTTAACTTTAGACATCACCAAAGCACCAGTTGTGAGTTCCGCTGCCATACCTTGTACAGCCCAAAACATAGAGTTAAAAGGGTTTTGATTTATCCATCTATGCTTAACCGAAACTACACAAGTAGTATCTGATATAGACTTTGTGCGCACACCGCAAATAAAAGCTGCTGGCAGTTTAATTGATAAAAAAGCATTTAGTTTTCTTGGTGAAACGTTCATATTTACTGGAAGTTTCAGCTAAAGTATTGAAA
>OJDV01000665.1_pt1 | contig 11615 bp, 8 predicted proteins | sample 1592911 | NCBI WGS metagenome assembly OJDV01 (sample SAMN05416860, study PRJEB24817) | seawater metagenome | isolation source: Sea water | place: Canada:Atlantic | collected 2013-11 | reverse complement strand
CGAGATTTCTGCCTGTCTCGTGGGCTCGGAGATGTGTATAAGAGACAGGTCTTCGAAGAAGCGGCGCTCGACGCCGTGGGGGACGAGGGTGTGGTGGCCGTCTCTCAGCCAGCGCGAGGCGCGCCGCCGGGTGGACTCGGAGATGCAAATGACGTGGTCGGCGCGCGCGAGCGAGGCGGGGATCGAGGCGCGGGCGTAGGCCCACATCGCGGCGGCCTTGAGGGCGGAGCCCTGAGAGGCGAGCGGGTGGTCGATCCAGATGAGGTCGTGGAGGGTGAGGACGGTGCGGGGGGCGTAGGCGCCCAGGCGCCCCAGGCCGAGCGGCGAGACGTGGAAGAGGTTGTGGTAGAGGTCGGCGTGGCCGTGGTCGCGGAAGACGCCGTGGAGCCAGGGGGCGCCGAGGGCGAAGTCGGCGGGCTTGCCGATGTGGTGGTCGACGAAGACCTCGTGGAGGTTCGGGTGGGGCGCGGGGAGGATCGGCTCGCGGTTCGAGGCGTGTCGGATGACGACGAAGCGGTCCTCGGGGGAGAGGTCGACGAGCGGGGGGATGAGCGACTGGGCGTAGCGCCCGACGCCGGCGGGCGAGGAGGTGATGTTGCGGGCGTCGATGTAGATCCGGCGTCTCACGAGGAGCCTCCGTCGCCCAGGTCGAGGGGCTCCATGCCGAGGGCGAGGCGGTAGGTCGAGAGCGCGGCGGCGGCGGCGCGGCGCCAGGTGAAGGTGGCGGCGTGGGCGAGGCCGCGGGCGCGAAGGTCGGCGGCGTGGTCGTCGTCGTAGAGGACGCGGCGAAGGGCCTGGCCGATGGCGTGGCGGTCGTGGGGGTCGACGCGCTCGGCGGCCTCGCCGCAGACCTCGGAGGGCGCGCCGACATCGGAGGTGACGACGGGGGTGCCGCAGGCCATGGCCTCGAGGGGAGGGAGGCCGAAGCCCTCGTAGAAGGACGGGAAGCAGAACGCCGCCGCGCAGTTGTAGAGCGCGCGGAGCTCCTCGCCGGTGACGTACTCGAGGGTGATGATGCGGGAGGCGATGCGGGGGTCGCGCATGAGCGAGCCGAGCTCGTGGGCGGGGCCGCGCTGGAAGCGGCGGACCATGACGAAGAGGACGTCGGGGTCGTCGGCGAACGCCTCGAGGAAGCCGCCGAGGGCGCCCGCGTGGTTCTTGTAGGGGGAGCCCTGGCCGACGACGAGGACGAAGCGCGAGCGGGGCTGGACGATGTGGCTGATGGTGGCCCAGGCGTCGTGCTCGGGGAGGACGTGGAAGAAGGGGTCGAGGCCGTTGTAGGTGACGTGGACGCGGCCGCGCTTGGAGGGGAAGCGGTCCTCGATGGCCTCGCGGGAGTGGTGCGAGACGGTCATGACGTGCTCGGCCTGGGCGACGGAGCGGGGGATGAGGGAGCGGTAGAAGGTGCCGGTGACGGCGCGGCGCGCGAGGCTGTCGGTGCAGTAGGCGGGGTCGATCAGCCACATGATGTCGTGGAGGGTGAAGACGGCCGGAACTGGCAGCGCGCCGGGCAGGATGTTAAACGGGGAGTGGAACAGGTCGACACGAGACATGTCGACCCGACGCGCGAGCGCGAACCGCGTGCGGAGTGAATTCGCGGGCGCGGGGAACGTCACAGACCGAACACGCGGGTGCGCGAAAGGCTCCGGCCGTTCGGGGTGTGTGACGAGCTCGAGTTCGAGCGAATCGTCGAGCGCGAGCAGCTCGCGCACGAGGTGCTCGGTGTAGCGGCCGATGCCGCTGGTGTGGGTTCGAATGTAGCGGGCGTCGATCATGACGCGCGCGTGCGTGCTCGAGCGGTGTGACATCACGCCTCCAGGCGCGCTCGTTGAGGGGAGCCGAGGCTCCCGTGGCCCAGACCCGGACGGGCTGTGCATCGCGTTGTACAAGACATTCTCGAGGGACTCGTCAGGCGGGTCGTGGCGCCCAGGCCAGGCCTGATCGTGGCGCTGTCGTTGGCGTTGACCGTGGTGGCGGCGACGGTGATCGGCGCGCGCTGGAACATCAACTCGGACTTCAAGGCGCTGCTGCCGAGCGAGGCGCCCGCGGCGCAGGCGATGGATGAGGTCAACCGTCGCATAGGTGGGGGATCCTCGCTCTTCGTGGTGATCGATTCGCCCGACGAGGACGCGAACCTGGAGTTCGCGCGCGCGTACAGTGAGAGGTTGCTCGCGGTCGATGGCGTCGCGTTGGCGCACTACCACAACGACAAAGCCTTCTTCAAGAAGCGGCAGCTCCTCTACATGGACGCCGGGGACATCGAGGCGCTGACGAAGCGGACGAAGGCGACGATCAGGCAGCGCAAGAAGGAGGCGAACCCTCTGTTCGTGTCGCTGGGCGGCTCCAAGAAGAAGAAGGCGAGCGGAGGGGACGCGCTGGAGCTGGACCGGCTGCAGAGCAAGTACAGCAGAGAGCTCGAGCACGAGGGGTACAAGGAGTACCTGACGAGCGACGACGGGTTCGCGCTGGTGGTGCTGGTGAGGTTCGTGGAGTCGTCGACGGATCTGGCGGCGACGAACGCGCTGATAGAGCGCGTGCGTGGCCTGGCCGACGAACTCGACCCGGTGACGTTCCACGCCGACATGAAGGTGGAGTTCGGCGGCGGGCTGACCAAGCGGCAGGAGCAATACAAGTCGATCGTGGACGACATCCTGATGTCGGCTGCGGTGACGATGCTTGGCGTGTTCTTCCTGCTGGCGCTCTACTTCCGGAGGGCGCGCGCGGTGGTGGTGGTGCTGGGGCCGTTGATCATGAGCGTGATCTGGACGCTCGGTCTGGCGTTCGCGTACTACGGCGAGCTGACGGTGATCACGGCGTTCATCTTCGCGATCCTGTTGGGTCTGGGGATCGACTTCGGCATCCACGTGCTCTCGGGCTACGACGACCACAGGGCGCACGGCGCCGAGCCGGTGGACGCGATGGCGGCGTGCGCGAGGGGGACGGGGCTGGCGACCGGCGTGGGCGCGCTGACGACGTTCGCGACCTTCGTGGTCCTGGCGTTCGCGCAGTTCAAGGGGATGAGCCAGTTCGGCGTGGTGGCGAGCGCGGGGGTGTTGCTGACGTTGACGTCGACGATGGTGACGATGCCGGCGCTCGTGCTGCTGTTCCAGCGCTGGAGGCCGGTCGAGCCGAGGGCGGTCGAGGAGACGTGGACGTCGCGACTGCTGACGAACGCGCGGCTCGCGCGCGTCAAGCGCGCGGGGGCGCCGGTGGCGACGCTGGCGGTGGTCGCCGTCACGGCGTGGGCGGGCTGGACGGCGCGCGGGCTCGAGTTCGAGGAGAACTTCCGCAAGATCGGCCAGTGGAGCGCGCCCTGGGAGAAGGAGAGCAAGGTAGGGAAGGACCTGGAGACGCGGCGCTACGCGAGCGTGGCGCGTGATCTCGCGCTGTCGGTACGCGCGCAGGCGATCGAGGTGCGCGAGGGGATCGACCCCGAGAGCTACGTGCCGACCCGCGAGCAGAAGTCGATAGGGAACAAGTACCGGAGCGCGCTCCAGGACAGGCAGTCGTCGATGCCCACGATCCTGTTGTTCGACGACCCGTCGCGAGCGGCCGAGGTGTACGCGAACATGTCCGAAGCGCTCAAGGACAGGCCCGCCTCACCGATCCGCTCGGCGACCTCGATATGGGGGTTCATGCCGGGGTCGATGGAGGAGCAGCGCGCGCGCGCCGAGAAGATCGAGGAGCTGCGCGAGGTCGTGGAGGACGCGCCGCTGAAGTACCTCAAGGAGGACGAGCGGGAGCGGGTCGAGGGGCTAAAGAAGCAGCTCGACGTGGCGCCCTTCGAGGTCACGGACCTGCCACCCTGGACGAAGCGGCTGTTCAGAGAGGCGGGGCCCGGCGCCTCGACGCCGTACGAGGGTCAGGAGTTCGCGTTCGATCGCAGCATCTACATCACGTCCGCGGTGGACAGCCTGAACGGGCCGGACACGAGGGCGTTCATGAAGGAGGTCCGCGAGCTGTCGGGGGCCGACGAGCGCGAGGACTTCAGGATCGGCTCGCAGGCGTTCATCTACATCTCGCTGCTGGACTCGATCCAGCGTGACGGCCCCAGGATGATCGCGATGGCGATGCTGCTGGTGTTCGTGATCCTGGTGTTGGCGCTGCGTCATCCGGGGCGCGCGCTCTTGGCGGCGGTGCCGCTGGTGCTGGGGGCGGTGTGGACCGCGGGCGGCCTGGTGGCCTTCGACATCAAGCTCAACTTCTTCAACGTGGTGATCATCCCGGCGCTCATAGGCATCGGGATCGACGACGGCGTGCACTTCTACGTGAGGTACATGGAGGGCGGCAAAGAGGCGCTCTCCGGGACGTTGAGGCACGTGGGCGCGGCGGTGTGCATGACGTCGGCGACGTCGATGGTCGGCTTCGGGGGGCTCGCGATCACGAACTACGACGGGCTGACCTCGCTCGGACAGATCGCGCTCATCGCGATCCCGTCGACGCTGGTGGCGACGGTGCTGGCGCTGCCGGCGCTGCTCACGTTGGCCGAGCGGCTGGGCATACGCTGGGCGCTCCCCGCCGACGCGCGAGGAGAGGACGAGGCGTCGAGCTGAATAAAGGCGACACCGGATGCGTCCCGAACGAATGTAGAAGAGAACGAACAGAAGCGCGCGAGCGCTCGAACCCGAGAGCACGACACATGAAGAGCATCACCACAGTGGCCCTGATCGCCGGAGCGGTCTTCGTGTGCTCGAACGCGTGGGCGCAGGACGCCCCCGCGGAGGCCGAGGCGGCCGAGGCGGCGCCGGTAGTGATGAAGGGGTGGACCGACGGGCAGGCGCCCCAGGTGAGCCCGAAGGACTTCGTGCCGCAGCTCAGCACGGAGGAGGCCTACACCGAGCGCTACACGTTCAAGATCACGCCGGACACGGGCGGTCACATCGACATCGACATGACGCTGTCGAACCTGGGCTGGGGTGACGGACACGGCGCGACGAGGATCAAGGTAGAGCGGCCGAACAAGCCGAAGTACGAGTTCTCGAAGAAGGTCGACAGGGACAAGTGGACCACGAGCGAGGACTCGCTCGACCTGTCGATCGCCGGGACGACGCTGAAGTCGCTCGGGCCGAACGCGTTCGAGATCGAGCACGTCGACGGCGACACGAAGCTGATGCTCAAGTTCCAGAACAACGTCCCCACCTGGATGCCCGGCCGGGGCAAGATCGACGTCAAGGACGGCGGCTTCTTCAAGTTCCACGTGCTCGCGCCCAGGGCGACGGTGACCGGGAAGATGTTCCACGAGGGGGAGTGGCACGAGATCAAGTCGACGGCGCGCACGTACGCCGACCACACGGCGACGAACGTGGCGCCGTTCGACCTGGCGAACAGGTTCTCGTACTTCCGAGCCTACGAGGGCGACGTGACGCTGGTCTGGCGCGAGATCAAGCTCGGCGAGGAGCACGGAGGCGAGTCGCTGACGTGGATACTCGTGGGCTACAAGGACCAGCTCGTGTTCGCGGACGCGGGGGCGAACTTGAAGTACGGCTCGATCCGAGAGGACGAGACCAACGGCTACAGGTTGCCCTACGCGGTGCAGATCGACGGCACGAACGCCAAGGACTCGATCAAGCTGATCATGAAGGGGAAGCGGGTCAAGAAGACGGACCTGCTGGCGAACTACGGACCCGCGGCCAAGGCGGTCGCGGGGGCGGTCTCGAACCCCTTCCGCTACTCGTTCCCCTGCACGTTCACGCTGCAGATGACGATCCAGGGGGTCTCCGTACAGGTCAAGGGCAAGGGCAGCTACACCATCGACTACGTGAAGTGATCGGGCGCCGTCCTCACCCGGCCTGACCCTCGCCGCGCCCGAGCGCGCCCACGACGTGGGCTTGCGTGTCCACACGTGCGTTCCTATATTGCTCGGCCAGCGTCCCGTACACATACGGGGTGGGACACGCAAGCGTTCTCCGACGTCTCTACTTTTTGAGCGCCGGCGGCCAAGCGGACAGGAGTATCCAAATGAAAATCACCCGTGAGTTCGTACATCGCATGCCCAAGACGGACCTGCACGTCCACTTGGACGGCAGCCTCCGGCTTCAGACGATCCTCGACCTGGCCGAGGAGCAGGGCGTCGAGTTGCAAGGGAACCCGACGAATGCCGACGAGCTCGCCGACGTCATCAAGGTCGGCGCCGTGCATGATTCTCTGGCGGCCTACCTCAAGGGCTTCGACATCACGCTCAGTGTGCTCCAGACCGAGGAGTCGCTCTACCGCGCGGCGTTCGAGCTCGCCGAGGACGCGGCCAAGGAGAACCAGAAGTACATCGAGGTCCGCTACTCCCCGACCCTGCACATGGAGCAGGGGCTGAGCCAGCCGCTGATCGTGGAGGCGGTGGCCGAGGGGCTGCGCGAGGCCAAGCGCCGCTTCGGGATCATGAGCGGCCAGATCCTGTGCGGCATCAGGCACATGGACCCGGTGGCATCGCTCAGGCTCGCCGAGCTGTGCGTGGCGTTCAAGCACAAGGGCGTGGTCGCGTTCGACCTCGCCGGCGCGGAGTACGACAACCCGGCGGCCGACTTCAAGACCTCGTTCGACCTGATCCGAAAGAACAACGTCAACCTGACGATCCACGCAGGCGAGGCGTACGGCCCCGAGTCGATCCACCAGGCCGTGCACGTGTGCGGGGCGCACCGTATCGGCCATGGCACGCGGCTGCGAGAGAACGGCGACCTGCTCAACTACTTCAACGACCACAGGATCCCGGTCGAGATCTGCCTGAAGTCGAACGTCCAGACGCGCGCGTGCGACTCGATCGAGTCCCACCCGCTGCCCTTCTACATGTCCTACGGGTTGCGCTGCACGATCAACACGGACAACCGGTTGATCACAGACACGACGATGACCGACGAGTACTGGACCGCCGTCGAGGCCTACGACCTCAACATCGGCGACCTCCGCAAGCTCATGATCAACGGCTTCAAGTCGAGCTTCATGCCGTACCGCAAGAAGAACACGGTGACCGAGCAGGCCGCCCTCGAGTTCGACAACCTCGTGCGTGAGTTCGAGGAGCGCACCGGCGTCCCCGCGATCACGAACCCCAGGCTCGCGGCCGAGATCGCGCTGCAGCTCTCGTCGGCGGACTCGACCAAGCCGCTCGTCGCCAAGGAGACGCTGCTCGACGAGGCCAAGCAGGTCGTGGCGAACGCGGCACAGGAGGAGTGAGACGATGAGTGAAGCAGGCGGTGACTTTCAGGCGATCGTGCTCGCGGCGGGCAAGGGCACGAGGATGCGCTCGGAGCTCCCCAAGGTCCTCCACGAGGTCCTCGGGCTGCCCATGATCAGCCACGTGACGCGCGCGGCGCGGCGCGCGGGCGCGACCAAAGTCGTCGCCGTGCTCGGGCACGGGATCGAGCGCGTCGAGGCTTGGCTGAGCGCGAGCGAACCCGAGGGCGGGTACGCCGTCGCCGAGCAACGAGAGCAGCTCGGCACCGGCCACGCCGTGTGGGTCGCCGCGGACGCGCTTCGCGGCGGCGCGAGCCACACGCTCGTGCTCTACGGCGACGTGCCCAACCTCACCGCGGAGTCGATGACAACGTTCGTCCGGGACGCGCTCACCGCCGACGTGCCGCTGGCCGTCATGACCGCGGTCGTGGACGACCCGACCGGCTACGGTCGCATGCTACGGGACGCGGCAGGCGCGATCGCCGGGATCGTCGAGCACAAGGACGCCAACGAGGCGCAGCTCGAGATCCGCGAGATCAACGCCGGCATCTACCTCATGCGCACCGACTTCATGCTCGCCGAGCTCGAGGTCCTCATGGGCCAGGCCGCGCAGAACGCGCAAGGCGAGTACTACCTGACCGACCTCGTCGCCCGCGCGGCGCAATCGGGGGGGGCCCTCGGCTGGATCATCGAGGACCACGGCGAGATCCAGGGCGTGAACACGCGCGTGGACCTGGCCGCGGCGACGGCGACGGCGCGCGCGCGCACCAACCACGCCTGGATGGCCTCGGGCGTGACCATGATCGACCCGGCGCAGGTGCTCATCGAGCCCGACGTGACCCTCGGGCAGGACGTGACCCTGTACCCCGGCGTGACGCTGCGCGGCCGCACGACGATCGCCGACGACGCGATCGTCGAGCCCGGCTGCTGGATCCAGGACTCGTCCATCGGACACGCCGCCCACATCAAGGCGAACAGCTACCTCAACCAGGCCGAGGTCGGCGCGCGCACCGCCATCGGCCCGATGGCGCACCTCAGGCCTGGCGCCTCGATCGGCGCCGACTGCAAGGTCGGCAACTTCGTCGAGGTCAAGAAATCGAGGCTCGACGACGGCGCCAAGGCCGGCCACCTGACCTACCTCGGCGACGCGCACGTGGGACCGGGCGCCAACATCGGCGCGGGCACGATCACGTGCAACTACGACGGCGAGTCCAAGCACAGGACCGAGATCGGCGCGGGCGCGTTCATCGGCTCGAACACCGCGCTCGTAGCGCCGGTGACCGTCGCCGACGGCGCCTACGTCGCCGCCGGCTCGACCGTGACGGACTCCGTCCCCAGCGGCGCGCTCGCCGTGGCGCGCGGTCGCCAGAAGAACATCGAGGGCTGGGTGGACCGCCAGAAGGCGTGACCGCCGAGACCGCGAAAGAGGCGACCACGCATCGCGCTCATTCGAGTTCGTGCGCGAGCAGGATCGGGGACTGGACCGTCTCATGGTTCGAAGGGTCGTATGAGATTCGAACCTCCAGCGTGTGGTCGTTGTCCGGCTGCCCGAAGTCACCTACCGCGCGGATCGTCAGCTCGGCGTCCGCGCCGGTCCCAGGGCCAGTCGCATAGACGTATTGCCAGTGCAACGTGTCCCCCTTCAAGGGCTCACCGAGCGCCTCGAGCACTGCGCGCTCGAGCTCGTTCCGAGGCCCCGCCCAGGTGTACGGCTGGGCCTTGACTGGTGGAGCAGCCCTCGTCTCGAAGCGGTAGGACGCGCCTCCAGGGAAGACCCTTTCCTCGTCCGGTACGGGCTCCCCACCTCGGTACCAGGGCGGCCCTGAGTCGCCGCCAAACGGATGCGTGGAGTCGTCGAAGTAGTGACGCGCTCCGTCGGCCATGTGCCGGAGCATCCGATCCGCTTCGAATGCCGCGGCTCTGGAAATCATGACGGGCTTACAGCTCATCAGACAGAGCGCGATCAGCGTGACGTACCGGGGGAGGCGGCTCATGAGGTCTCCATGCGCACGGAAGGCGAGGACGCGTTGCGCTTCCCACGCACTACGCCGAAGACGACTCGGCTCACGTGTCGAATGCCCGAGCGTATCACACGAACGAAACGAAGGAGGGCCAGCTCGTACGAGCTGGCCCTCCTTCGTTTCGCGTCATCCTGGACTCGACGCAGCGGACACGAAACAGGACACAACACGCAAAAAATATCTTGTTTTGTTCGGTCATCTTATCTACATTCCACCCAACGACAACGAAACACGCAACGAACTGCGCGTTCATGACCGCGAACACACCATGCCCCACACCGACACACAGACCGAGCAGGACACCTCGGCGCAGGACGCCAGCGAGGAGCTCGAGCGCCGCGTGGTCTACGCCGCCCTCGTCCCGGCGGTGCGCCTGGGCCGCCTCTTCGGCGTGCAGCTCAAGGAGGCCGGCGAGTGGCTCGAGCTCGCGCACCTCAAGGACCTCGTCGACGACGGCGTCAGGCTCAAGGAGGCCGCCGAGCGACTCAACGTCTCGGTCCGCAAGGTCTCGATGCTCTCCTCGAGGTTGCGCGAGAACTTCTTCGTCCCCGAGCAGGAGCACGAGCTCCCCTCGCGGATCCTGTTCGCGCTCTGGGCCGAGCCGCTGAGCCGCAAGCGCATCAAGCAGTACCTGTCGAACCTGGACGAAGAGCTCATCGACGGCGCCATCGACCAGCTCGAGCGCGACGGGAAGGTCGAGCTCACCGAGGGCCGCACGCCGACCTACGCCATCATCGAATCGGCGCAGCGCCTCGTCAGGCGAGACATGATGGCGCGCGTCGACGCGCTCAACTCCATGCTCGCCACGGTCACCGACGCGGTCTACTCCCGCTTCTTCGGCCCCGACAGCGGGTCCGCCTTCGCGCGCTCGCTCCAGCTTCGCGTCCGATCGCGAGACCTCCCGAAGCTACGCGCGCTCTACGAGGAGCAGATCTGGCCGGCGCTCGCGGCGCTCGACGAGGACGCACGCGACGACCCCGACGCGCTCCCCCTCGGGGTCGCGCTGAGCTGGGCGCCGCTCGACGCCATCAAGGGCGCCCTCCAGCGCAAAGACGAATGACCCCCCATCGACTCGCCCACCCCATTGTATCCACCCGTATGACTCCAGAGGAGCCCCTCACCATGAACACCACGCTCAAGAAACTGATCGCCGCCCCCCTCTTCCTTCTCGCCGCGTGCGGCACGCCCGCCGAATCGAACGGAGACTGCGGCGACGCCGACAGCTTCGTCGCCAACGGCAACACGTACTGCGTGGCCACCCGCGCGATCATCGAGAAGGGGTTCTCCTGCCCGCTCGACATGTTCGGCCTCGAGTTCGGAGACGTCACGACGCGCCGCGTGGTGCGTGACGGTGACATCTCGGGGGAGCGGCCGCAGTCGAGCGGCCCGGTGACCACCCCCGTCTCGGTGAGCGCGTTCGACAGGCCCCCCAGCGTGTTCGGCCCGATGGACGTGGACACGAGCGATGAGACGCGGCCCAAGATCGTCGACGGCGACTTCGCGGATGCGATCCGTGTCCAGCAAGGCCCGGGCGGGCTCCCCTCGAACTACCAGTCGGGCGGCACGCAGGGGCGCCCGGCGCAGGGCGGCTTCTCGCCGCAGTACGGCGCCCCGCGCGGCGCCATGGGCCAGCCTCCCCTCGGCGGCCCCCCCTCGTCAGGCCACCCGCAGGGGCTGCCTACGACGTCGCAGCGCTCGCAGTCCCCCGCGCAGCACTCGACCCAGCACCTGCCCGAGTACCGAGAGCCCGAGGCCGAGCGGAACCTGGTGACCACGGCGCTCATCTTCACGTTCGTCGCGCTCGCGGCGTTCGGGTGCACGGCGATCGGCTGGATCGTGTTCCACAAGATGTTCTAGCGGTTCTCTTTCTTTGCTGCGCGTCTCTTTTTCTTGGCTGCGCATCGCTCGCACAACTCTCACTACGTTCGAGCTGAGCGACCACAACCTCCGCTTCGCTCCGGTTGCTGCGACGCTTCGCGTTTCGGCAGCAAATTAGACTTCCACGTGTGTGATTGAGGCGACGCTTCTGTCGTGGGTCGCTAATAAATGAAGGGGAGCCCATTTCGGCAGCGAATTCGGGTTCGGCCTGAGTTCTGTGGGTGGCTCTTGTTGGAGGCTCGCGTTTCGGTAGCGAACTCGGACTGGACCTGTGTGCTGTGTGCTGTTCTCGGCTTGGGGTTCGCGGGGGAGCGTCCAGCGGGCCTTGCCACCTGCGCGGTCTCCTGCGGGCCTCCAGGAGCGTGCGGATATTAGAGTGCCCTCGACGGACACGATGAGCCCTGAGCGGCCCACGGGAACCCTCAGCGCCCCTTTCACCTCCCAGAACCCCCGCATGGCCGCCCCCGCGAACCAAATCCCACGAACCCTGCACGTTACAAAGTTCCCCAGCGGGGAACGCCAAGCCCGAAGGGCGGCGGCGGGGAGAGCAGCCGC
>OJDV01000664.1_pt1 | contig 11633 bp, 9 predicted proteins | sample 1592911 | NCBI WGS metagenome assembly OJDV01 (sample SAMN05416860, study PRJEB24817) | seawater metagenome | isolation source: Sea water | place: Canada:Atlantic | collected 2013-11 | reverse complement strand
TACGAGATTTCTGCCTGTCTCGTGGGCTCGGAGATGTGTATAAGAGACAGATGCGTTCGCGTGACGACCTGCCCGATGCACCACCACTGGTGACGCTCGGCCCCAGGAGCGCGCGCGAAGCCGGACGCGACGAGCGCGTCGACGGCGTGTCCCGAGTACACGGCGATGGCGGTGCGCGGCCCATTGAGGATCGACGTGAGCGCCCCGCCGGCCAGATCCAGGTGGACCACCGAGAGCATCGGCCGGTGGATCAAGCGGGAGCTCGCCGGGGCGCGAGGGGCGCGCGTTCCGGTGTAGAGGAGGAGCGGTTTGTGCGTGGCCTTGCTCATGAAGCGATGATCTCTCTGGCGCCGGCGGCGAGCATGCGCTCGGACACCTGGTTGGCGAGCGCGACGGGGTCGGCGCCGGTGACGTGCTCTGCGAGGACGCGGGCGCCGTCCGTGGACGAGACCCAGCCATGGAAGCTCCACTCGCCGTCCGCCTGGCGGGAGGCGTGGGCGGCGACGGGGGCGGAGCAGCCGCCCTCGAGCGCGCGCATGAACACGCGCTCTGCGCGCGTCGCGAGGGTGGTCTCGGGGTCGAGGATCGGGGCGAGCCACGCCTCGACGTCCTCGCGGCCCTGGTGGATCTCGAGGCCGATGGCGCCCTGCCCCACGGCGGGGACGAAGTCGGGCGCGCGCAGCCGCTCGGTGATGCGCTCTGGCATCTCGAGGCGGTCGAGCGCGGCGGCGGCCATGACGATGGCGTCCCAGCCGTTGTCTTCGAGCTTGCGCAGGCGCGTGTCGATGTTACCGCGAAGGTCGACGAACTCGAGGTCCGGGCGCGCGACGATGAGCTGCGCGCGGCGACGAACGCTGCCGGTGGCGACGACGCCGCCTGAGGGGATGTCGGCGAGCGACGCGTGCCGCGCGCTCACGAGCGCGTCCTCGGGCGCGGCGCGCGTGGGCGACCCCGAGAGCACGAGCCCATCAGGCAGCGAGCTGGGGAGGTCCTTGAGCGAGTGGACGGCGAGCTCGAGCGAACCATCGAGCAGGCCCGCCTCGATCTCCGCGGTGAACAGGCCCTTGCCCCCGATCTGGGGGAGAGGGACGTCTCGTATCCGGTCACCCTTGGTGTCGATCTCGACGATCTGGACGTCCAGGTCGGGGTGGGCCTGACGGAGCAGGCCGGCGACGAGGTTGGTCTGGTAGAGCGCGAGGGCGGAACGACGCGTCCCGATGCGCAGTGTCGCGGTCATGAGTGGTGATCCTGTGCGTTGAGATGCCCCCCGACTCGAGGGGCTCGGGTCACCCTAACAATGGGCTCGCGAGGCCGCAACGTTTGCGGCCGAGGCCTCGCCCCATTGGCCGAACGTAAGACCTGACGGGCTGGCGAACAGGAGCGATCGTGCTAGGCTCGCGCCACAACAACCCAGACGGACGAGGCGAGATGCTACCCATCATCGACAACGCGATCTTCTTCCTGGCCGTCGTCGCCGGGATCATGGCGACCATCGAGGCAGGAAAGGCGCACGGGCACATCGCAGCGGTCGTGATGATGGGGGTCATGTCGGCGCTGTGCGGAGGGTTGATGGTGTTCAACCGGGTGGTGATGTACGTGCCGGTGGGGTCGCTGATCCCGCTATTCGGCGGGATCGTGCTCTACCGCAAGATGCAGTCGGACAAGTTCAAGAAGATGGCCGAGGAAGACGACGCCTGAGCATCACGCGCGGCCGCCGCTCAGAACGAGAAGAGCACCTGAACGCCGCCGCCGTCTGCGCCGACGACGGGCACGACGCGCGCCTGGGTCGAGTCCGACTCCCCACCCGAGACGAGATCGTAGATGAGCAGACCCGCGCCCACGGCGGCGAGCGCGCCGCCTGCAACCATGACGATCTGCTGGGTCTGGACCGTGCCCCTCTTCTCATCGAGCTCGGGCTCGGAGAGCATGCACGTCTCATCGGGAAGCTTTTCCGCGGAACATGGGCGGACAGCCTCGTAATTCTGAGAGAATATCGCGCCTCCGACGCCCAGGAGGACGGCGCCTCCGACGAGACCGCCGACGCCGGTCCAGCCGATCGCGGTGAGGCCGCCATCACTCGACGTGACTGGGGCCTCGATGGGGTCCTCGATGACCTTGTCGTCGGGCGGCGTCTTGCCCGCCGACTCGATGCCGGCCGAGAGCGCATCGAGCGAGGCCTTGTCGTCGTCCTCGAAGCCGGCTTTATGGGAATTGTAGACGCCCTCGGCCATACCGACGAAGCGGATGGCGTCGTCGCGGTTGCCCGACGCGAGCGCATCCTCGCCCTTCTGGACATGGCACTTGAACGAGACGCGGTGCGCGCTCAGACGATCCGACTGGTTCTGCTCGTCCTTGGGATCGTTGGGCGCCTCCTTGAGGAACATGGAGGAGGCCTCCATCGCCTCGTCGCACTTGCCCGCTTTGTACCAGGCGATCATCTCGTTCATGGTCAAGAGGACGTCGTAGTGGGCCGCCCTCGCCTTTGCGAAGAGCCGCGCGGCGTCCTCGTAGTTCTCATTCTGGAACGCCTCGGAGGCCTTCTCACTCAAGGCGAGCATGCGCTCATGTTTCGCCTTGTCGTCGTCGCCGTCGCCCTGGGCGAGCGCGGGCGAGGAGACGAAGAGAGAGAGCGCGAAGATGGTGATGAGTCCGCGTTGGTGTCGCACGTGCTCGACCTTGTTCCGAAGGTTCATGAAGAGGCATACGGTCGCGCGCCGAGCGCGTCACATCATGTGTGCCACAACGGCGCGCGCGACGCCAGATTCACGAGCCCAAACCGAGCGCGTCTCGCGCGGCGTCGAGGACGCTGTTGACCAGGATCACGCCCTTGAAGAAGACGACGCGAGGCCCCGAGTCCTCGATCTTGCCCTTGTCCGAGCGCAACCTCTGGCTGACGACGAGCACGATGGGGACGTCGGAGAGCGCGCCCAACATCTCGATGCGCCGCTCGAGGTAGGACTTTCGCCAGAACCCGACGACCTCGACGTAGACGTCTCGCCCCGACGCCTCGTGCGTGAGGACGTAGTCGGAGACGAGGACCTCGCCGCGCTCGAGCTCGTGGATGGCGCCGCGGCGCGCGATGGACCAGCCCTCGACGCGTTTCGCGAAGCGCCGCTCGAAGGTGCTCTCCTCCTCGGAGACCCACTGCCCCTTGGGGGAGTAGTGGGACACGAGCCCCGAGCTCTGGTCGAGCTCGAGCGTGTAGTCCTTGCCGCGCTCCCAGGCGATGTCGGCGCGCAGGCTCCACGCGTCGAGCGTGACGAGCGCGGGGAGGAAGGTCGCCATCTGGAGGCCGTACTTCCTCGACTGAGAGAAGAGCGACGCGGGGCCATCGATGACCAACGAGACGCCGTCGTCGGTGCGGTAGGCGCGGTGCATCAGCCGGTAGAATTTGAGCGACTGGAACAGGTAGCGCAGCCGCTCGGGCCGGGGGTCGACGAGGTCGATCTCCATCCGCGTGGCGCGGTAGAGCACGGCCTGAGCGAGCGCGAGGTTGTAGCGGTGCAGCAGCGCGAGCGGATCGATGGGCTTGTGGGACGTCAGGCGCTGGCGCGCCTCGAGGTCGGCGTAGAGCGAGTCCGAGAGCTCCTCGGCGGTGACGCCGATGTCGGCCGCGGCGATCTCGATGACGGCGGCGCGGCTTGAGTCGCTGGTGACCGGGCCGAGCTCGACGGCGCGCGCGAAGACCGCGCGCCGGATGTCCACGGGGTCGGCCGGGGCGACGGTCTCGAAGGTCGAGCGGTCGTGCAGGAGCTTGGCGAGGCCGCGCCAGATGAGGAAGTCGGTGCCGTAGCCGACGGCCTCGTCGACGGCGCGATCGATCCGGGCGCGCGGCGCGTCGAGCCCCTGGGCGAAGGTCTTCGTGAGGCCCTCGGCGCGCTCGAGCGCGACGGGGTCGGTCGCGTCGAGGAACCGCGGGAGGACCTTCTTCTTCGAGATCTTCACGCGGAGCAGGTCACTGGTAAGCATCGTGCTCCCTCCTTCGCTGAGAGACGTAGGTCTCGACGGAGTCCTCAGTGACGAGCTCGTAGAGGATCGCGCTCTTGTCGGGCGCGCGGCGCAGGATGCGCCCGAGCCGCTGGACGTGCTCGCGGACCGAGCCCGAGCCCGACAGGATCACGGCGACGCTGGCCTCCGGGACGTCGACGCCCTCGTTGAGGACCTTGCTCGTGACGATGCTCGAGTACTCACCGGAGTTGAACTTCGCCAGGATCTCCTTGCGCTCCTTGACCGGGGTCTGGTGGGTGATCGAGGGCGAGAGGACGCGCTCGGAGATGTGGTAGACGGACTGGTTGTCGTTGGTGAAGATCAGGACTCGGTCGTCGTGGTGGTCCGCGAGGATCTCGTAGAGGCGCATGAGCTTGGCCGTGTGCACGAGCGCGAGCCGCTTCTGCGCGTGGTAGGCCTCGAGCGCGCGGCGCCCGTCGGGAGAGCGGGAGGTCGCCGCGAGGAAGTTTCGCCAGCCGTGTCGGGAGGAGATGCGGATGTTCTGGCTGCGCACGAAGCCGCGGTAGACCTCGCGCTCGGACTGGTAGGTCTCCTTGTCCTCGGCGGTCATGGCGACGGGGATGGAGCGGACCTCGTAGTCGGCGAGGATGTGGCCTGCGAGCTCCTTGATGGAGCGCCGGAAGACGACGGGGCCGACGATGTCTTCGAGGACGGACTCCTTGCCGTCGGCGCGCTCGAGGGTGGCGGTCAGGCCGAGGCGGAAAGGGGCGATGGAGCCGAGCGCGGACTGTTGGTAGAGGTCACCCGGGAGGTGGTGGACCTCGTCGAAGACGAGGAGGCCGAAGCGGCCGCCGAGGCGATCCATGTGGATGCAGGCGGAGTCGTAGGTGGAGACGGTGACGTCGAGGATCTCGTTGTAGCCGCCGCCGAGGAGGCCGATGGGCGTGCCGAAGGCGGCCTGGAGGACGCCGGACCACTGGTTGAGCAGGTCGATGGTGGGGACGATGACGAGGGCGGATCGGGCGACGCGTTCGATGGCCATCTGGGCCACGAAGGTCTTGCCAGCGCCGGTCGGGAGGACGACGACGCCGCGCTTTCCGCCGGCCATCCAGGCCTCGATGGCGCCGGCCTGGTGTTCGTAGGGGGTGGGCGGGTCGACGAGCGCGAGCTCGAGCTCGGCGTAAGTCCGGGCCTGGTCGTCGACGTCGTAGCCTCGGCGCGTGAGGTGCCCGAGCACGCGCCGGTACTCGTGAGCCGGGGCGCGATAGAGCATGACGCGATCGTCGAAGACGAGCTCGGGCGGGACGACGTCATCGTGTGGGTCGAAGCCCTCGACGAGCAGCGTCCCTTCTTCGAAACGTAAGGTGAGGTCGGCCATGGTCTCGGGAGTCGAACGGGATCGTTGAGAGACGCGCAGCGGCTGCGCCCGAAGTGTTATCGCATGGGCGCGGGGATGTCTCGGAGCGATGCGATCGAGGAGAGTCGTGAGGGGGTGGGTCGGATTGAACTTGTGTTGGTGCGATGTTACCTTGACGAATAGACGAGTGTCTTTCATTCGAGTGCGTGTTCACCCATTTGGGGTGTTCGAAAGAGAACCGAACGAGAAGCGAGCGGCCATGCAGCTAAACAAGGGCCACATCTTCGAAGGGCGTTACCGGATCCAGGGTGAGCTCGGTCGCGGCGGCTTCGGTATGGTCTACAAGGCGTACCAGGTCGGGATGGATCGGCACGTCGCGCTCAAGGTGCTCAATCCCGAGATCAACGCGCAGGCGGCGCGCACGGCGCGCGAACGGTTCCTGCGCGAGGTGCGCATCATCTCGAAGCTGCGCCACCCGAACACGGTGACCATCCACGACTTCGGCGAGACCGTCGACGGGATGGTGTACATGGTGCTGGAATACGTCGACGGCGAGACGCTCAAGGACGTGCTCAAGCGTCGCGGAGCGCTCGACGAGGCGAGCACGATGGACATCGGCAAGCAGATCGCGAAGTCGTTGTCCGAGGCGCATCGCCACGGGATCATCCACCGCGACCTCAAGCCCGCCAACATCATGCTCACGGAGCTCGGGGGCGAGCAGGACTTCGTGAAGGTCCTGGACTTCGGCGTGGCGAGGCTGCGAGGCGGCCGCACCAACGACGACAACCCCGACCTCACGAGCGTGGGCCTGCCCGAGGGGGAGCGAGAGCTCATCGGCACGCCGCGTTACATGTCTCCCGAGCAGGTCAAGGGAGAGGAGCTCACGGGCGCGAGCGACGTCTACAGCCTCGGGCTGATCCTCTACGAGATCCTCTCCGGGGAGCCCGCGGTCCTCGGCGACACGACGATGGCGCTGATCACCCAGCAGATCAGCCCCGAGGCGCTCCGGCTGCCCAACATCGCGCGCATCCACCCGTCGTTCCAGCAGATCATCAGGAGCGCGACGCAGAAGAGCCTGCAGCACCGATTCAGGACGGTGGACGTGCTCGCGCAGGAGATCGAGAAGGCGTCGATGAGCATGAGCCGGATGCAGTCGGGCGGCTTCGCCCAGCCCGGGTTCGCGTCTCAGTCGAACGACCTCCTCATGGGCAACAACTACGAGCCCTACCAGCAGCCCAGCGGCCAGTGGCACAACACCCAGCCGCCCATGGGTCCGAACAACCAGTTCCAGACCCAACAGGGGGGCTGGGGCGGCGCGACGAACACGCCCAGCGGCCAGATGATGGCGCCGCAGATGCCCTCGGGGCAGCCCCACTTCCAGGACGACTACAACCGCCCGCCAGGCTTCCGCACGAACCCGTCGGGGATGCAGCCCGTGGTCGGCGCGAACCCGAGCGGCGTGCACAACTACGGCGCGGCGCAGTTCCCGAACCATGGCCAGTTCCCAGGTGGTCCGCACCCAGGCCACGCGTCGGGGTTCAACAACCACCCGACGGCGATGCAGCAGAACCCGAGCGGTCTGCGACAGGAGTGGGGCGGCGTCGACGTCGACAGACCCACGACCCCGGCGATGCCCGCGCTCCAGCGCAACGCGCCGCTGGGCGCGCCGGCCTTCAGCGGCCTGGCCGAGCTCCCGCCCGTCCCGGACGACAGCGACAACCCGTTCGCCGTCCCGACCTCCCCGCCCGACATCGACGAGCAGCGCGCGCGCAAGGGCAAGGCTCCCAACAAGGGAGGCGGCGTCGGCTCGAACCCCGATGACGCCATCATCCCGTTCGCGTTCGCGTTGATCGGGCTGCTCGTGGCGGTCGCGGCGTTGTTCTCCACGCTCTACCTCGTGTTCATCCTGTTGGGCGCGGCGCTGTCTCAGATCGTGAGCGGCCCGATCCAGTTCGTCGTGGCCGTGATCGCGGCGCTCGTCATCCCGACCGTGCCGCTGATCGCCGAGGGCGGGAAGCGGGAGCGATTCAAGGTCGTCGACAGCAAGCTCAACCGCATCCGCAAGGCGCTCACGGTCGGCGTCGTCACGGGCCTGTGCTCGTGCCTGCTGGTCTGCTTCGCGATGCCCAGCCCGGTCATCGACTCGCTGCGCACCGACCCCAACTGGTTCCTCAACGAGGACGAGCCCGAGCAGGAGAGCCGCCCCGCGCAGATCAACCGCAAGGTCTCGCTCAAGGCCGCCGACATCGTCGAGGAGTCCATGGTCGCCACGGGCATGTACAAGGCCAAGCGACCCCCCAAGGAGATCATCAAGGCGAACAAGCCGCTCGAGTCCACGCGTCCCAAGACGAAGAAGGACCCGAAGAAGGACGGCGACGACGAGCTCGTCGCGCCGCCCAAGCGTACACGGATCGGGCCGCCCTCCACGCGGAGGCAGGGTCGCAGCGCGTTGGACAAGACGAAGAAGGCCGACGACAAACCCGACGAGAAGAAGGCCCCGATCGAGAAGGCCGACGACAAGGACGACACGTACGAGGAGTGGTGAGCCACCGCCCGAAGCGGGGACGAAAAGAGAGCGGCGCGACCTGATTCATCAGGTCGCGCCGCTCTCTTTTCGTCTGCCTGGTGGAACCCTGGACGCTCAGCTCTCGAACTGAGCCATGTCGAAGTGTCCATACAGGGAAGAGGGTTTGTCTTCGAGGTCGAGCCTCGGGGCATCGGACCACATCCCTTCGAGGTCGAACTCCTGCCTCGCGTTCGTGTTGAACACGTGGACGAGCGCGTCGCCGTAGTCGAGCAGCGCCCAGCGGCCCGACTCCATCCCCTCAGAGGAGAGGGCTCGGTAGCCGAGGTTGCGCAGACTGCGCTCGACGTGTCGGCCGATCGCCTGGACCTGGCGCTCGGACGTGCCGGACGTGATCACGAGGAAGTCGGTGTAGCTGACTCGCCCGCGCAGATCGAGGACGACCGTGTTGAGACCCTTGAGGTCCCAGGTCAGCTCGACGAGCTCGCGCGCGAGGTCCGCGCTCTCGAAAGGTTGCGTGTTGGTGTCGGTCGCGGTGTTCTGACTCATGTGGCTCCGTGGGGGTGATGAGCGCGTATGCGCTAGCTCCGAATCTGGCCGTCGCCGGTGACGACGAACTTGGTAGTGGTGAGCTCCTCGAGGCCCATGGGACCGTAGGCGTGGAGCCTGGTAGTCGATATCCCAATCTCGGCGCCCAGGCCGAGCTGTCCACCGTCTGCGAATCGGGTCGACGCGTTCACGATGACCGTCGACGAGTCGACCTCGCGCAGGAACCTCCGGCTGACCGTATAATCTTCCGTAAGAATGACTTCGGTGTGTTGGGAGCTGAAGCGGTCGATGTGGGCGATGGCGCCGTCGAGATCGTCGACGACGCCGACTGCCACGTCAAGGGACAGGAATTCACGGGCGAAGGCGTCGTCCCCGCCCTCGCGCAGGTTCGCCTCCGGCACGCCGGCCTCGCGCGCGATGGCGAGCGCCCTGGCGTCGCAGTGGCAGGTGACGCCAGCGGCGGCCAGCGCGCCGAGCGCGCGGCCGAGGTGGACGCGAGCGCCCTTCTCCGTGAACAGGATCGTCTCGGCGGCGTTGCAGACGCCCGGCCGCTGAGCCTTCGAGTTCACGAGGATCGCGTCCACGCGGTCGGGCCTGGCGGTCTCGTCGACGACGACGTGACAGACGCCCTCATCGTGCTTGATGACGGGGACGCGCGCGTGCTCGTGGACGAAGCGGATGAGGCGCTTGCCGCCGCGAGGGATGATGACGTCGAGGTGCTCGGAGAGCCCGAGCAGGACGCGGACGGCGTCGCGGTCGGTGGTGTCGACGAAGCCGATGGCGCCGCGCGCCGCGGGCGGGAGCGCGCTGCGCTCTAGCCCCAGCGTCAGGGCTGCGTGGACGGCGCGGTTCGAGCGGTAGGCGTCTGAGCCGCCCTTGAGCACGACGCCGTTGCCCGACTTCAGGCAGAGCCCCGCGGCGTCGCTGGTGACGTTGGGGCGAGACTCGTAGATGATCCCGATGACTCCCAGCGGGATGCGCTGGCGCGCCACGGTCAGGCCATTTGGACGTCGCTCGGAGCGCTCGATCCGCCCGACCGGGTCGGGCAGCGAGGCGACCTCTTCGAGCGCGAGAGCCATCTTTTCCACGCGCGCAGGGTCGAGCGCGAGACGGTCGATGAACGCGGGCTCGAGCCCGCGCTCGTGGGCGCGCTCGAGGTCCAGGGCGTTCTGAGCCACGAGGTCGTCGGTGCGCTCGCGCAACGCGTCGGCCATCTTGTGGAGCGCGTCGTCCTTTGCCTCTCGCTCACAGCGCGCGAGCGCGCGGGCCGCGAGCTTTACGCGCGCTGCCTCTGCGGTGACGTCGAAGTCGTTGTTCTCGCTCATGTTCTCACCGCCCAGCGGGGACACTCAAGGTCTGGTTTTCGTTCGAGTTCTCCCGGACGGGACACCCCTAGCAGACACACGGCCCGCGGCGCAAGCGCTGCGCTCACCCGAACGCCCCCAGGAGCGCAGGGAGCGTCGCCCACAGCGGGATCAACGCCCAGAGGAAGAGGAGCACGAGCGCGCGCGTTGCGTAGAGGTCACGCGAGGGCGCCTCGCTCTTCCTGCTCTTTCGCCTGGCGAGCGCCCACGCGAGAAGGAGGCAGAGCGGCCCTCCGAGCGCGGCCACGCCGACGCGCCACCAGAAGCGCCTGCCGCCCTTCTCGGCGAGGTGTGCGACGCGCTCGGCGGCGTCGAACCCGTCGTCGCGCGAACTCCGAGTCGAGCGAGGCGTAGTAGCCCATCGGGCTCAGGAGCCACCAACCCTGGCCGCTGGCGCCGCCGCGAAACGAACGGGCCGACGTCAGGTTCTTCTCCGAGTCGTAGCCGTCGACGGACACGACGCGCGCGGTGCCACCAGGAGGAATGAGGAGCGTCTCCCTGCCCCCATACTCTGGGAGCTCGTGGTCCTCGAGAATCAGCGAGCCCACCCCCTCCAGGCGATCCGCACGCTCCGCGGACGGCATCGCGAAGATGTGCGGCGCGTCGTCGTCATGTGTCCACCAGTAGAAATCTGGCTCGAGTTGGCCGTCGCGCACGATGAGTTCGGAGCCGAGGTTCGGCGCCCTCTCGAGCTGAGTGGGCGCGTCGGGCACGACCAGCTCACGAACCTGACCCCGAGGGTCCATGAACAGGCCCGTGTGAGGAGAGAGCGAGCTCATGCGAAGCATCCCGGCGCTGAGCATGTCGACGCACGCCCCCATCGTGGGGGCGCAGAAGTCGTCGGGCAGGTCGGTGAGCTCGGGCTCGACGCCACCTCCGAGCGCGAGCACCTTCCCCGCGTACCGCGCCCGATCCTCCGCAGACGTGACGACGCCATCCCCCCGAACGAACACGCGCCACGCGCGCTCGGGCAAGCGAGCGTGCGCGCCCTGCACCCTGCATCGGGCGCGCCCGGCGCGGCACTCGGGTGGGGTCACGTCGGTCGACCGAGGCGCGCGGCCCGCCTCGACCGTGTACATGCGCACGGCCGCGCTCGAAGACGCGTGATCATCGAGGTATGTGAGGAGGACCTCGAGCCGAGACTCCCTCCATGTCATCCCGATGAACGCGTCGAGGATGCGAGGATCTCGCGAGAGCTCGGGGTCGACGACGGGCGCGGGGAGTTCGAGCCGTACCGGTGAGGTCTCCCAGCCGTCGTCGGCCATGACTCCGACCCAGTACTCGGCGACGTCCTCGCCGCGCGCGTGCCGGGTCCATACGACCGCGTACGCGCCGTCTTCACGACGCAGCAGCCCAGCCCGCTGGACCAGCTGGCCCCTGACAAGCTCCGCGGGGAGAGGCCAGAGCGCTTCCCCTCGGAGCGTGTCCAACCGCACGCGGGTGGCGCCCATCTCCTCGTCGTATGAGCACGTGCTCCACCACGTACGGCCGTCGAGGACGGAGAGTTCATTGAAGCAGGAGAGCGGCCACTCGAGGGCGGCGCCGTCGGGGCCGACCAGCTCGAGTTGGCGAGGTGGCGAGGTGCGTGGGCGAACGAGAGACCACCCGATGAAGAGCGTGAGCGTGAGCGAAGCGAACGCGGCGAGTGTGGCGATCCAGCGGAGTTCACGCATGTCCAAGAGGCTCGTTCGGGCGGGGAGGATGTGACGGTGCGTTCAACGTGGCGAAGCGGTGACGAGAACGCGATTACAAAAAATGCGTCCGAGACCCTTGACGCCAAAATTCGAGTGAATATTCTCCGGCTCGTTAGCAGTCTCCGGGTCCGACTGCCAATCCTCGACGAGGATGAGGCGAATTTGGACGAATCGGGTGGCTGCGATGCAAGAATCAC
>OJDV01000663.1_pt1 | contig 11636 bp, 13 predicted proteins | sample 1592911 | NCBI WGS metagenome assembly OJDV01 (sample SAMN05416860, study PRJEB24817) | seawater metagenome | isolation source: Sea water | place: Canada:Atlantic | collected 2013-11 | reverse complement strand
CGAGATTTCTGCCTGTCTCGTGGGCTCGGAGATGTGTATAAGAGACAGAGCCAGAACTACTAAAAGTAAGTCAAGAATTGATGACTTCCAAGACATTAAAAGTAGAGCGCATCAACGCAGAAACGACCATGAAGTTCAATTAGAACTGAATATGGAACGATTGGGAACTAAAATCGTCGAGTTGCATTCCATTTCTAAGTCCTTTGATGAAAAAAAAATACTGGACAAGTTTGAGTATAATTTTCAAAAAGGAGAGCGAATAGGAATTATTGGTAAAAACGGAACCGGAAAATCTACTTTTTTAAATATGATTACTGGAAGCATCGTTCCAGAAGCTGGTAAAGTTGTCATTGGAGATACCGTAAAGTTTGGATATTACACACAACAAGGAATCCACATAAAAGAAGGTCAAAAGGTAATTGAGGTTATTAGAGAGTTTGGTGATTTTATCCCCTTAAAAAAAGGGCGTCAAATTTCTGCACAGCAATTACTAGAACGCTTTTTATTCGACAGAAAAAAACAATATGATTTTGTAGAAAAGTTAAGTGGTGGAGAACGCAAACGCCTTTATTTGTGTACCATATTGATCCAAAATCCTAATTTTCTTATACTGGATGAACCTACCAACGATTTAGATATCGTTACCTTAAATGTATTGGAAAACTTTCTATTAGACTTCCCTGGTTGTCTTCTAGTAGTTTCTCACGATCGTTATTTTATGGATAAAATTGTAGATCACTTATTCATTTTTAGAGGAAATACTGTAATAGAAGATTTTCCTGGTAACTATTCAGACTTTAGGGCTTATGAAGACAGTAAAGTAACTGAAAAGAAAGTGGTTTTAGAAGAAAACACTTCTTCAAAAAACAATTGGAAAACACAGGATAACAAATCTAAATTAAGCTATAAGGAGCAAAAAGAACATTCTAAACTGGAAAGCGAAGTAGCCAAACTAGAAAGAGAAAAAGAAAGCTTAGAACTAAAGTTTACTACCGAGAATTGGGATAATGACGAAATTGGTAAACAATCTATTATATTACAAGAACTCATACAGAAATTAGAAAGGAAGACCGAACGTTGGTTTGAATTATCTGATAAAATGGAAGGCTAACAAAGCAATCTAAACATTTTGTAATTTACATTTTGTTTATTATTGACTTTTATCTTGTTACATAAAACGTTTAAGTCAGGATAGTGAAATATAATATCTAGGCATAAGCCCTTCTATTAAATTAAATTATCTTGCAAACTCAATAACCATCGAACAATATGTCTAATAAAACCGCATTAGTAACTGGAGGAGCTTCCGGCTTAGGGTATGAATTAGCGCTATTACTAGCAAAGGACAACTACAATCTTATTCTAATAGATATCGATGCTAATAAGCTTGAAAAAGCTAAAAACGAAATACAAGAAAAATTCAATTCCGAAGTAACAGTTTTAGTAAAAGATCTTAGTATTGTCAATATTGCAGAGGAGATATTCAATGAAATTAAACACACCCCAATTGATGTTTTAATCAACAATGCTGGCTTTGGATTATACGGCTTTTTTGCTGAAACCAATTGGAAAAGAGAAGCTGCAATGCTCAATTTGCATATTATGACTACTACCCATTTAACCAAACTTCTTTTAAAAGGAATGGTAGAAAGAGGCTCTGGAAAAATATTAAATATGTCCTCCTTAGCTGCTTTTCAACCTGGCCCATTAATGTCTATTTATTATGCATCTAAATCTTATATTTTATCTTTTTCTGAAGCAATAGCAAATGAGTTAAAAGGAACTGGGGTTACCGTTACGGTACTTTGTCCTGGGCAAACAAAAACTTCATTTCAAGAGGTAGTTTCTGAAGGTACTTCAGAAAATAAAATTGGATTTAATATTGCCTCTCCTGACGAAGTTGCAAAATATGGCTACAAAGCTATGTTGAAAGGAAAATCAGTAGCAATTCCAGGAACATTTAATAAATTCTTATCGCTATTACCTCGAATCATGCCTAGAAACATAGCAACTTCTATCGTTCGGAAAATCCAAGAAAAAAACAGGGATTAATTTTTTTCTAAGACCTCATTAATCGTATTTGAGTATTCTTTTAGAGAAACCAAATCATTATGTCTTCCTTCTGGGATAGTTATAAGATTCTTATTTTCTTTTAGGATACTTTCAAACAAACGTTTTCCTTGTTGATAATCTATTACCTTATCTTTTGTACCATGGTAAATGGTAATTGGACAATTTACTTGATTAATATATTGATAGGTTGGAAATTTATAATGCAATAAAAGTTTTATAGGCAAGAATGAAAATCTAGATTTAGCAATTTCTTCCATACTATAATATGGAGCCTCTAATACCAGATTCTTAACTTTATTTTGAGATGCTACATAGGTTGCAAAGGTGGTTCCTAAACTCCTGCCATATACCGTAATTTGATTCTCCTGATACTCTTTCTTTGTAAAATCATACCATAATTCTGCATCTGCGTATAGATTTTCCATAGATTTTTTCCCAGTACTCTTTCCATAACCCCGATAATCCATAACGATCACCGAATAATTCATTTCTACAAAATATTGAGTGGTCTCACCCCAACCTTGTAAATCTCCAGCATTTCCATGGTAATAAAGGATCACTCCCTTAGAATTTTCCGCTTTAAAATGCAGTCCGTTAAGTTGCGCTCCATCTGTTGTATTTAGCATGATTTCTTCGAATGGATATTCCATTTCAAAAGTATGTTCTTGAGAAAGTAAGCTAGGTAAAAAAATAAGGTTTTCTTGAAAAAAATAAATCACGCCACAAAGTAAACCATAAATATTAAGGAGTAGGAAGGTTAGAATAAATAACTTCTTTTTACTTTTCATATTAGTTTCTTTTAGAAAGAAAATAAAATGTAAAAATAAATTTCATCCTTACAAAAATCAAACTATTACTAGAATATTTTTTTGTCTTTTATCCCAATCGTAATTTTGATAACTTTTCTTTAATTTCATATTGCCATTCTTCAGGAGTCTGAACAGGTCTATTTGGCAAGACCAAAGACTGAACCTTTAATCCTTTTGAATTAAGTTCTTTTAATAATATATCCATATTGCCAAAATCTAAAAATTAATTATAAAATAAATATAAAGTTAAAAATATGAATATCAGTATTTTCCTACGTCTTTTAGATAATGTGCTTGTTTTTCTCTTCTATCCACATACTCATATATTTAATTGACAATAAAGATTGCGTTTGAAGTATTTGCCCAATAAAATTTTTGTTTCGATGCGCTACTAAATTCTTTTGAATAAAAATGACTTGGTTTTCAAACTTTTTTGAAAATAATTTTCTATCAAATCTCCTATTTAGTATCTCTGATGCCTTTTTTTGAGCTATTAACCACTTGTCTTTTTCTCTATATAGTTCAAGGGAAGCTTTTATTATATCTTCTTTATTATCTGCAATCCTTCCTGCAAAAGATAAGTTTCCAGAAATCCCCTCTGCTCCTATTTTTGTGGTAACTGAAGGAGTTTCATTTTTAAACGCTTCCAAAAACTTTCCTTTTAAGCCAGCACCAAAACGCAATGGAGCTAAACATACTCTAGCATTTCTCATAACCTCAGAAACACTAGGTGTCCATCCTTTAATTAAGAATCCTTGTTTTTTATTATGTAATTCTGAAATTTGTTGAGGCGCATAAGCTCCATAAATATGAAGTTCTGCATTTGGAAGTAGTTTTCGTATTTCTGGCCAAATTTCTTTCTTTAAAAACAAAACCGAATCTACATTTGGCTTATGTAAAAGGTTTCCTATTGTGATAAAATGATTCCTTTCTTCAAATTTTGGAAAGCTAGTTTTTTCTAATTTTTTCTCCACTAGAAAAGGAAGGTAATGTAAAATAGAACTGTCAACTTTAAAGGTATCTTGAAGAATCTCCATTTCCACTTCTGAAATAATCAAGGACAAATCACAACGATAGATACTTGCTATCTCCCTTTTTGCAGTTTCCGTAAGCAAGTTTACTTCATTTGTATTATTTTGTGTTTTAACTGCTTCTTGCCTCGCTTTTCTTAAAAAATGTAAATCTTCTGTATCCAATATTCGCAATGCTTTCGGACATTGCTCCGCTACTCTCCAACCAAATTGTTCCTCCGTTATAAAACGATCGAACATTACTATGGAGGGACTTATTTCCTTAATAAATTTATCAAAACTCGAATCATTTAATCGAATAGGTTTAACATTTATATTAAATTTAGATAAGTCTACTGACTTCTCAGAAACCAAAGTAGTACTTGCAAATGTGATAGAAAACTTTTGCTCTTGAAATAGAGAAATAAGTTGCATCATTCTTGTTCCTGCAGCCGTTGTTGTAGGCTCTGGAAAAGTATGACCGATGATAAGTAGTGTTTTCAATATAATTAATTTATAAATCTTTTATTAAAAGGGAAGCAACTCTAATAACAGGTTCTACATTCTCTAAAGAAGTCCAAGCAATATACACTTTGTCTCCTAAAACTTCCAATTTTGGGAATCCTGAAGATCTTTCAGACCTAGTTTTAGAAACTGTGACTGGTTCATTTATTTTACCATTAAAAGACACTTTCGTCAATTGAATCACCGTGTCCACACCTTGTGGTTCCATCCAAAGTACTGCTGCAGACTCCTTATTTAACATCACAACATCTACTCTACCAATAGCATTTCCGGCATCAATTCTATAAGGAAGTCCGAAGGTTTTACCGCTATCCTCAGAAAAGACTACCTGCACTCTTGGATTATCATTTTCAGCAGTAAACCAAGCCATAGTAAGATTTGATACCAATGCATCAATCTCTGGTCCATTAACCGGACATCCCGGAATAAGCCAATTATCTTCAATTATTGTTTCTGGTTGTGTCCATTGCCCTTCTTCCCATCGTACAATGCTAATGTCCCTTATTTCATCTTCAGATCGATCTCTATAAACAACAACAGGCCCATTTATAGTCATCGTTGTAGCGGTATTGCAACAATCACACACTCGATTATCTAACAAAACATCTTGTTCTATATCTCCATTATTATTAATAATTGCGCCTCTTATCGTCATTTGCTCTTCCCCTTTAGGAACATTTACTGTGGTTCTTCCGTCCAACCAAGTAACAAAAAAGGAATCTTTTTCAAAAGGCAATATGGATACAAAACCATGCTCACTTTGAGTACCATCATCATGGAGGAGAATATTATTTTTCCAGCTTTTATTTTCTTTGGAATATAGGTTTAGCTTTACATCATAGGTATAAGTTCCGCTTGCTGACTTTTGAAGAATATTGGTTAATATATTTCCATTATTTTCAGCAATAGCAGGATAATCAGCCCAGTTCACAAACCAATCTGAGCCAGAAACAATCTTTTCAGGATCCCTCCAATTATTATTTTTGAATATAGAATACTTTAAAACCGATACTGTATCCTTTTTTTCTACCCAAGACATATATAACTCTTCTCCATTACTGTAAAGACTAGGCAAAGAACTATTCCTTAATGATGGAGTAGGTAAATTTTTCACAAACTCATCATTATTATTAGAAAGAATTTCCTTTGTTTTATTAATTTCCGATTTACACGAAACAAGAAAAATAAAAAACAAAAATGGCAAAGTAGAAAGTCTCATTGTGCTTGTAATTAGGGATATTTAATTATCTGTTTTATTTAGGCTTAAGTATTGGTATAAGTTTTTAATTGCGGCTTTATTATTTTTAACCAATTGCCTTTTAACAAATAGGGCTATCACTATTTTTTTTATTGGAGATTTTTCTTTCCAATAGGTTTCTAAACTAAGCAAACAAGTATTATCTGAAATAGGTGTTATGATAAAGAATTGGTATAATTCTTCTATTAACTTAGGGATTTTGGTTAATTCCCCATAAACAATTTGATTTGGTTTTCCCTTTTTAGTAATCGTCTTAAATTTTAATTGTCTGCCATTTATAACACAAATATGTTCAGAACCCAATCTAGTGACTTCATTTTCATTATAAATAAATTCATCTACACCGTCTACCCAATTATGACGATTTTTATAATTGGTGATTTGCTCTAATAAAACTTCCGAAGAAACATTAAACTCCTTTTCGTAAGCAATTTCTGGAGGGGTATTAAATGTAATAAGTTTAGGTTCTTCAAAGGGCTTTAGTTGCAATTTTGAAGTTTTAACAACAGCATATTGATATTTTATTTCTTTGGAGTCGTAAGAATCACTACCTGTTTGAAAGTTTAATAAATCATTATTTTTAAGACTTCCAATTTCATTTTCTAAATCGCAGCTAATCAAAGTATAATTATCATTAGCGATCGAATTCTTTAATAAGCGATGCGTTTCAATTACTACTTGTCCAAAAGGTTTCCGGTTTCCTTTTACATCGATAAATTGAAGGTCTCCTGCATGGGCAATAATTTTTAATTCTAGTTTTGGTGCCGAAGCACAAGCATTACAAGAACATACTCTGTTTTTTTCTAAAATTTTTAAGTGGCTATAGAATGCCGTGAACATGCTTTCAATTTGATCTAAAAGGGATTGCTGCGTTAGCTGTATGTTTTCTTTGTAAAAGAATAAAGCATCTCCTTCTATTTCTGCTAATTCAAGATCTAGGGTATTAGCATCGATAAGTACTTCTAATAGTTCAGCAATAACATGCTGGCTATGTTCAATCTCAGTAGTTTTTACAAATTGAGTAAAACCAGAAATGTCAGGTATAAAAAGTAATGATTTAGCCATTTAAAAGTATTCATTCAATAAAAGTCTAATATAGATAATATATAAACTTTAAAAACAAGAAATGAGGCTTACTTTTTAAGAAATTGAATCTATCAATCCAGAAAAATATTACATAACTTTTGCATACAAATCAAAGTCTTCTGCTCCTGTAATTATTACATTCACAAAATCCCCTGTTCGAATATATCCCTTTTCTGCATTGATAAGGACCTCGTTATCTACATCTGGGCTATCGTATTGAGTTCTACCCACAAAATAGCTTCCTTCCTTACGATCAATAACAACCTTAAACTCTTTTCCTATTTTTTCTTGATTAAGCTCCCAAGAAATTTGAGATTGTATTTCCATAATCTCATTCGCACGTTGCATTTTAACATCTTCAGGTACATCGTCTACAAGATTATAAGCATGTGTATTTTCTTCGTGTGAATATGTAAAACAACCTAAACGATCAAATCGCATTGCTGTTACCCATTGTTTTAGTTCTTGAAAATTCTCTTCGGTTTCTCCAGGATAACCAACGATTAGAGTAGTTCTTATGGCAATACTGGGTACTGTCATTCTAAAATCCTTAAGTAGTTTATTTACTTTTTCTTTTCCAGATCCACGTCGCATCGACTTTAAAATAGAATCTGAAATATGCTGTAATGGAATATCAATATAATTACAAACCTTTGACTCATCTCTCATCACTTCCAAAACATCCAATGGAAAGCCAGTTGGATATGCATAATGCAAACGAATCCAATCTATACCTTCCACCTTAATCAGTTCTTTAAGTAGCTCTGCTAAGTTTCTTTTTTTGTAAATATCTAATCCGTAATAAGTTAAATCTTGTGCTATAAGGATTAATTCTTTTACGCCATTTGCAGCTAATTTTTCAGCTTCAATTACCAATTCTTCAATAGGTGTACTTTTGTGCTTTCCTCTCATTATTGGGATTGCACAAAATGAACAAGGTCGATCACAACCTTCGGCAATTTTTAAATATGCGTAGTTCTTTGGAGTTGTAGTAAGACGTTCTCCAATTAATTCGTGTTTATAATCAGCCTCTAAAGCCTTTAACAATGCGGGAAGTTCTGTAGTACCAAAATATTGATCCACACTTGGAATTTCCTTTTGTAAATCGGGCTTATACCTTTCAGAAAGGCATCCAGTTACAAAAACTTTATCTACAATTCCCTCTTCTTTTTTGCCTACGTATTCTAGAATAGTATTAATGCTTTCCTCTTTGGCATTGGCAATAAAACCACAGGTATTGATAACAACAATATTCCCTTCTTCCTCATGAACGACGTCTTTATCGTTAGCACGAAGTTGTCCCATTAACACTTCACTATCGTAAACGTTTTTTGAACAACCCAGAGTTACTACGTTGATCTTATTTTTTTTAATTGTTTTTGTACGCATTATTTAAAGAATGAATCTACGAATTCGATTTTATTAAAAACTTGCAAGTCTTCGATACCTTCACCAACACCAATATATTTAACAGGAATTTTAAATTGATCACTAATTCCTATTACAACACCACCTTTAGCGGTGCCATCTAATTTGGTAACGGCCAATGAAGTTACTTCGGTTGCTGCAGTAAATTGTTTGGCTTGTTCAAAAGCATTTTGCCCTGTGGAACCATCTAACACTAATAGTACTTCATTTGGTGTCTCTGGTAATACTTTTTGCATCACCCTTTTTACTTTGGTGAGCTCGTTCATTAAGTTTACTTTATTGTGAAGTCTTCCAGCGGTATCAATAATTACCACATCTGCATTTTGTGTTACTGCACTTTCTAAGGTATCAAAAGCAACACTTGCTGGGTCACTTCCCATACTTTGCTTTATAAGTGGTACATCTGTTCGGTCTGCCCAAACTTGAAGTTGATCAATTGCGGCAGCACGAAAGGTATCTGCTGCACCCAAAACAACCTTTTTACCAGCCTTTTTAAATTGATATGCCAATTTACCAATAGTTGTCGTTTTACCTACCCCATTAACACCAACCACCATAATTACATATGGAGTCTTTTGAACTGGAATATCAAACTCTGTTGCCTCACCACTATTTGTTTCACTTAATAATCCAGCAATTTCTTCTCGCAGTATTTTATTAAGTTCCTCGGTTCCTAGGTATTTATCATTTGCAACTCGTTCTTCAATTCGGTCTATAACTTTAAGTGTTGTCTCCACACCTACATCACTACTTACCAAAACTTCTTCCAGATTATCTAGAACATCAGCATCAACTTTGCTTTTACCAGCAACAGCTTTACTCAACTTATCAAGAAAGGAAACTTTAGTTTTTTCAAGTCCTTTATCTAAAGTTTCTTTTTTCTCTTTTGAAAATATTTTTTTAAAAAAACTCATCTATAGTTTTTATTTTGAGCTTACAAAGATACATCTTCACAATAGCTTTGAAGCAAAAAGTTTAGAAAATAGAAAGAGCCACTTTTAAAAAAAGTGGCTCTTTAACTATATACTAAAAATTGATTATTTCTTACTTAACCAATCACTTACTTTATCTGGAGACATAATAGACTCTACAAAAGTATATGCTCCGGATTTTTCCGATTTTACCATCTTGATAGCCTTAGTTAAACGCTTAGACCCTGATTGTAATGATGCTATTGATTTCTTTGCCATGGCTTCTTATTTTATCTCCTTATGAACCGTCATCTTTTTAAGAATTGGGTTGAATTTTTTAATCTCCATACGATCTGGAGTATTCTTTTTGTTTTTTGTAGTAATGTAACGTGAAGTTCCTGGCTTACCAGAAGTTTTATGTTCTGTACATTCTAAAATTACTTGTACTCTATTTCCTCTTTTAGCCATTTTACTAGACTTTAATTATTGTTATACAATTATTTATTAAGGAAGCCTTTTGCTCTAGCTTCTTTTACAACTGCAGTAATTCCTTTTTTGTTAATCGTTTTTAATGAAGATGCAGCTACTTTAAGTGTAAGCCACTTATCTTCTTCTGGTAAATAAAAACGTTTTTTAATAAGATTTACATTAAATCTTCTTCTGGTTTTGTTCATTGCGTGAGAAACATTATTCCCAAACATTGCTTTTTTTCCAGTAAGTTCACAAACTCTTGACATCCTAAAATCTTTTAGTTATTTTAAACAGGGTGCAAATTTAATAAAATTTATCGTTACCCGCAACAAAAGAAAATTAGTTTTTTAAAATTTCTTTCTGAAGTAATTCTAAAGCCTTAAAAGTTGCCTTGGCAATCACTCTTTCTCTGGGTTGTCCAAAATCAAATTTCTCTGAAAAAACTCCCATAGGGCTAGCAATAGCAATACACACCGTACCCACCTCATCGTCTGCATCACCCTTAGTTGGACCCGCATTACCAGTCGTTGAAATAGCGTAGTCTGTATGAAATATTTTTCTAGATTGTATAGCCATAGACTCCGCAACCTCTTTACTAACGACCGAAAACTTTTTTATCAAGTCTTCATCAACTCCTAAAACGGAAGATTTTATTTCTGTTGCATACGCTACCATACTCCCTTTAAAAAAAGCAGAAACTCCAGCTTCAGCAGTAATGGTTTCAGCTATTTTACCACCCGTACAACTTTCTGTTACGCTTAATGTTTTTCCATTATTTATAAATGATTGTGTTATTTGCTGGACTAATGTTGTTTCGCCTTCATAACCAATCACTATATCCTTCAATAATGAATGCAACACATCCATTTGTTGATCTACTGCATCTTCCATTACTTTCTTTTCTTTACCTTTTGATGAAAGTCTCAGTCGCACATTTCCAAAAGATGGCAAGTATGCTAGTTTAATATTTTCTGGTAAAGCATCCGCCCATATATGTATAATTTTAACAATTTCACTCTCTCCCATTCCAATGGTTAAAAGGGTTTTATGATAAATAAAAGGGCAATCAAATTTTTCTGCAATTTTTGGCAACACTGCTTCCTTTATCAAATTCTTCATCTCATAAGGCACCCCTGGCAATGAAACAAATACTGCATTTTTATTTTCCATCCACATTCCAGGTGCTGTTCCGAATTTATTGTGCAGAATGGTGGCTTTTGAAGGAATTAATGCTTGATATAAGCTTTCGGGCAATAAAGGGTGGTTGGTGTGTTTTTTATAAATCGCCTTAATATGATTCAACACGTTTTTATCCTCAACCAATTCATCATCTAAAAATTCACAAAAAGTTTCTTTAGTGATATCGTCTTTAGTAGGACCCAAACCACCAGTCACTATAACGATATCAACTCTTTTTTCTGCATTTGATAATGCATTTAAAATATGAGAGCGATCGTCTTGTATGGAAGTAATTTGATAAACTTGAACTCCAATTTTATTGAGCTCTTTTGAAATAAAAACCGAGTTGGTATCAACAATCTGTCCGATTAAGATTTCATCGCCGATGGTAATAATTTCAGCTAGCATTTATAATTTAAAATCTTCTTTTAATTCTGAAAATACTGTTTCAATAGTAGAGACCACATTTTTCAGGTTTGAATCGATTGAAGATTTATTCTTTAAAGTTCTAGTCCAAGATTCTATAGAAGTAATATCTTTTCCTAAATTAAGACCAAACATTTCTAAATTCGGTTTCATTTTATGAGCAAATTGATAAGCTAATTCTCTATTATTATTCTCTACAGCTTCTTCCATTGCTTTTAGATCAGGAGGTATTTCTTCTAAAAACGTTTTAGCAACTATTTTCATAAATTCTTCATCGCCACCTGCAACTTCAGACAAACTTTCTATAGAATATTTTTTACTCATTTATTTAACTTTTATACAGAATAACTCTTTTCCTTCAATGTACCCTTTTAAAATATCATTGGAATTAACTTTTGCAACACCAGATGGTGTGCCTGTAAATATAACATCTCCCTGTCTCTTATACACATCTGACGCT
>OJDV01000662.1_pt1 | contig 11645 bp, 18 predicted proteins | sample 1592911 | NCBI WGS metagenome assembly OJDV01 (sample SAMN05416860, study PRJEB24817) | seawater metagenome | isolation source: Sea water | place: Canada:Atlantic | collected 2013-11 | reverse complement strand
TATGTAGGCTTGCGCCAATGAATTGCTTAAAATCGGCATTATTAGTTTCAGATTTCTTTCCCAAATCAGGAAGAATGGCAGCCCACGGCTTACAGTCTCGGATTGCATTATCTAGCTCTAAGGTTGTAAATTTTGCCGCGCGATCATCATCTTCACGCCAGATACCCACGTTTCTTTTTTTGTGCTCAATCAAGTAACCCGTAGCTGCAAGTAGCATTTTGGTATAACCAATACGTGCAGATTTCCTTAAGTCCACCTCTTCAACATCGTCATTCCCCATTAGATTTAATGGCACGATTTGAACAGGTTGAGTGGTCCAGCTACCCTCTTGGTATGACGACTCAGCAGACAAATAAAAGTGTTTATCTGCCCACTCAACAGCCGTCATTGGTTTAGTGATTTTAAGAGCTTGCAGCCCCATCTTGATCGAACTCTTGATCGATCGGACTGTATCCTGATAAATCAAGTTCAAAATCAGCTAACTCATTGCAAAGATCCGCCACTTCTTTTTTGGCCGCATCGATGCTTCGCCCCTTCAAGGCAGGATCAGCAAGCTTTAATTTCATGGGGAGCGTGTTCAGGCTAGCCACAATTTGCGTGGCCAGTTGTGTAACCGATTCGGTTAATAACCAAACCGGTGCATATTCTTTTCTTAAAATTTGAAGCTTATATTCACGAGTATCCGCATCTAATAGCTTTTTTCGGGCCTCTTGAAGCGGGACATTTATGCCCCCTACAACATCACCTGGTTCCACATCATCAGAACCACTTTTACTTTTTACCTGACCCGTTTTAACGCCGCGTAAATATCGAATATAAGCAGTACGACACTCATCAAGGCTTAAACCACCTTTTCCTTTAGAGCTAGGCAATACGCCTTCTGATATCAAATTTCTTACTTGGCGATCTGTCAGATCAAGGTGCTCTGCCACTTCTTTTTGTATCGCCATAATTTTTAAAATCGGTTCGGGTTATTTTTACGCAAATACGCAAAAGCGGAAACGGAACCGCTGGCATTTTTTTTTATAAAAATGAGCGAGAGTCCGCGCCCCTTGAGCCCTCGACGTTCAGAATGGCGCGGAAGAACCTATATAGGGGGTGGTCATAGCTTTATAAGGCGTGAATATCTCGATCGCTTTCTATTTCTTATGGGTGTTTTTCCCGGGGCTTGATTGTACTGCCATGGTTTAAACCCTTCGATCTGCTCAAGCGTATCCTGCCAATCACCGGCAAAGTTAATGGCTCGATCATCTATATAAACCGTTGCATGAGGTTTAACATTTGTCACCTCATCAACCTCGATACCATTTACCTCAAGCCAATCACTAATAGCATCGATGGCAGCCGGTGAATCTGCACGACAGGAAAAGATAACAACTCTATATTGTCGGCGTAGCTGCTCAATGGCATTAAACGCACCAGGTACGGGGGCATCAGGTATGATCGATGAATTCACAAAATTATGATTAAGATGAACAACACCATCAAAATCTATCGCAACTGTTTTCATTTAACTTCCAAAGGAAGGCTGGCCACAAGGTGGTAAGCCAAGTGACCAGCAGGGGTAGGTGATGCTCTCGCACCATCTGATAGTTTGATGCTTTCGCATCAACTGGGGGTTCTACTAAATCGCGTAATTCCAGCGCTTATTTCGTATCAAACTGGGCCAATCTTTGGGCTTATTGGTTACCATCTCTAAGGCTGTTAATACATCGGGCTGATTCTTTGCCGTGCCAAACGTTAGCAACTGGGCAAGCTTATTGAGCAATATCAACCAAGCATTGTCTTTTGGGTTTGGTGTTAAATTCGCAATAGGCCCTAGCACCACACAACAAGCAGCCAATATTGTGAGCATCACACTCAATAACGGATACTCACCAAACATCTGAATAATCTTAACAAGTAGCCAATCTGCAACAGGACTATCAGCATACACTGCCAGCGCTTCAACCTTTTCACGGGCAGAGTCACCGCCAATTTCTTCAATGGCACCCATTAGCGCCTCATCATCTAACAAGCCAACCTTCACAAAAGCGGCATTATCAGTAACTTTGTAAATAGGCTCACTTGAAGCCAATAAAAAATGGCCTGTATCACTGGCAAATGCAGGCATACACGCAGACGCGACGGCGAGCATCATGCCCACCATTAAGATTTTTATTTTCTTCATATTAAATAGCTCCAATAAAATGCTCATAATCACGGATAAATTCAGCAACCTTTTGCTCTCGCTCGTCTTCTGGACTGCCGTTGTAATGGTCAAACCAGTAATGAGCCATCCCCTCAAGATCGCCTGCCGCAGGAAGTGGTGCAGGGTTTCGCCACAACTTCATGCGCGCAATAAAACACGCATATAATGGATTCTCTCGCAGTGGTTCGCGGGCATTTGGACAAAGCTTCAGAAGCTCCATTGCAAATGCTTTAAATTTTGGCTTGCGGTTTAAATAGGTTTCCCATGTATCGGCCTCAGTTGGCTTCTCAACCATAAAAAAGCCCTGGGCTGCATGCTCTTCAGCAATACCGAATTGCTTGCTATATGTGCCCATATCCGACTCATGCGCCACAATCGCCAGTAATAACTGCTCTGCGGCTTCTGAATGGGTACCGCTGGCTAATAAAACAGGCTTGATAATAGTTTCACGAAAAACATCAGGGGAAATCATAAAGAAGCCTTCTTGAGTGCTATAAAGATTTTCATCATCCATTCGGCTGATCGCACACCGCCTAGTGACGCGAGAAAGATCATCAGCCAATATTCGGGGCCGTGTAATCCTTGAAGCATGCCCAAGGCATGAAATATCGCCGCACCGGTGCAGGACAATATCAACTCTCCAAGCAAACGCTTTGGGTCAATTGGATCTTCTCCAATCAATTGCTTTGCAAACAAAACCAAACCAAAAACAACCATGGCAATATACAGATCGGCCTCATGCCAAAAACTCACAACCTTATCGGGCATCCTATTCACCAGGCATAAAAAAACCGGAACAAAGTCCGGTTAAAAATTCATAATCATATTATGGCCAACTGATGCATTAACGGATGCCAAACCCCTACTCATCCCTGCCTAATGGCCCCATGCGGGATACGTTGCTATCACATGCCACCAATAGGCGGAAATAAAAAAACCGACACATGGTCGGCTAAGCGGTTGCTACATCTCGAATCTCTTTACGTTTAAGCGTATTTACGTTCAGTTTGGTAAATATTGCCCAAAAAAGGGGGCATGCGCAAATAATCATTTATTTAGACCTGCTCAGCAATGGGCTTACCTCTTTTGGCTCAAAAAAGCATAAAGAATGACAATAAGCAGGTGATTGATAAGCTGAATGCTGATCCTTAAATTTTTCAGCATCAGCCACTTTCTCTGTATATTTTGGCCCAATACCTGTCATGCATTGAAAATAAACAGGCTTTCCGCGCTTTTTTGTGGCCAGTGAATCCTCTAAAACCCAATTAAAATCACTCATATATGCCAAACCCCTATCAGGTAATTAAAATAAGACTGTAATTACAAGGACTCGATCGTCCTGTATCGTGTTGATTGCCTAGTATATCGTTGCGACTGTGGCTTTAAACGCCCCTTTAACACCTTCACTAGACGGGTAATACATGCACTTGTAATTCCCTGTATTATCTGGAATTGCTTTAAACCAGCCATGCTCTGCACTGACACTTGCAAATCTATTTTCGCCATAGTCTTCTTTCTCTTGGTGATCTATAGCAGCCTTGAACTGATCAATATTAATATGACCTTTTGCCCAGTAAGTCTGACTATCTTCATTAGCCCATACACCTAATTCCATAATTCCCTCGAAAATAACAATTTATTGAATGAGTCTTTTCCGCTATTTATTTAAACGCAACTGATAAATTAATAAGCGCGTTCGGATTTCCGACAAATCAAAATAAAGCTCTTTGAGTCGATCTAGGCAAATAAAACAAGGCCCTGTATATCCATTCTTAACCTGCTCTTGTTTAAAATAAACCATTATCAAATCGGCATCATCGTCATCTAAGACCAAATTGAAAGCCATAAATCACCCCATAAACGCCATAACCGGTAAAACCTCTTGCGGGGCGCGTCCGGTTAATATCAAAAATTTACGCCATACATTAAACGGCACTTTTTTCTCACCGCTTTTAAACGCACGAATACGGCGATCACCAGACAAGCCAAGCAATTCGGCCAATTTTCCATCCGTATTGTATTCGGGGAAAGTATTCATAAACTGGCGAAAATACGCGCCAACTATGTCTGGGTGTGGTGACTCATATCTACTCTCATCAAGCAAATGAGCGCGATTATAATCAGCCTCATTAACCTCTGTTTGGCCTGGCAACACATGGGCCTTTAAATTGTCTTTAAGCTGCTTTATCGCGGCCTTTGTGCTTTGCTCAAAAATAAACTTCTGCTGATCGCTAATTGACGGCATATCTAGTTTCATAAAAACCCCTAATTCACGGCGTTTAAGTTTGGGGCCTTTCGGCCCCTCCCTTAGCGTGGTGACAGCTCGATTTTGCGAACGTCCGACACACGAATATTAACCAAAGAAAGCGTACCGTTTGCCAGTTGTTCCCAGTACTTGGTGTTATGAATGTGTTCAAAACAGCAGTAAAGGTAATCTGGTAACAGTATGTCAGTTCGGTTTACCTTAATGCCTATGTGCTCTGGATTGAACACCCTGACCGGCTTACCACACTGACTTGCTGCCCCTCGACGTACTAACCAGAAATCTGCATCTTGAAAGTTTGTCTTTATGGTTGTTATATCGCTGAGTCTCATCTCGCATCCTCAGTGGCAACGACTAGCCCCCTCGGTGTGAGTGGCTCTCTGCGTGCCACCATGAGACACATAATAGGCTCATCGAGCCTATCTGTCAACAATAGATTAGGATCTTTGAGCCTATTTTTTAATTAACAAAAAAAGCCCCAAAAAAACAAAAAACGCAATCAACGATCCGTATTGAATCACCCCTTGAATGTGCTGCTCATCAATCATAAAAACCCCTTACACATTAAAACTAAGCCTGTGATCACCACGAGATAAAATGCTTTTATCATTGTTATGCTCTTCATACTCACAAATCGACTCGTGACAACTGCAAAAAATATGGCCATTGGTTGCCACTTTAACTAGCTGAAACCCGCAAAACGGACAGCGCATTGGAATGTAATCATGAACACACCCATCAGCGCCGCCGCAATTCATTACATTGCAACGATACTTGCCTGACTTTAACAACGCAGGGGCAGGCAAGTTATGCATTTGAGCTTATACGCTTTTGCGTAAAACCGTTTTTACGCTTTTCATTAATTACCGCCTGCAAGGTGCCCACTAAATCGGCCGCCACATTTTCAACAGGGCGATCATTTTGCTGCTGAATAAACTCAACATCTGGGAAGTCATCACGAATCAAATACTGACGACTATCACCCTCAATACTGGTGCCACATCGATGCAATTGGACCACAATTACGCGATCGGCTCCCACTGCAGCAACCACTTCTTTCAGCTCATCAGGAAAATCCGAATCGGTAAAAATAGCCCCAAACTGCTCTAAATAGGCCTTGTTTCTCAGCAAGTCATTGGCAGCAGCGGCACCAAAGAAGGCCTGACCAAGATTCGGCTTGATCATGTCTTCAGACACCATAATCAAAAATGAGCGGCAAGAGTGCCCCCACAACTGCGCACGGGGCAGCTCTTTTGCGTGCTCGTACCAATTATCCCAGGTACGGCGATCAACACCGCTAATCTCAAGAGCTATCTCTATCAACTTGGTTTTAAATGTGCGTGGTACCACACTGGTTGCGCCTCTAATCAACCGCGCAAGGGTATCTTTACCTGAGCGGGGCGGGCCATTCATGACAACCACATAATTTGATAATAAATTGGTCATTTTTGTTCTCCGTGTAGCGCCATCAAATCGCCTTCAATACTGACCACTAATTCAGATAAATCCTGCGACAATAGGCGCTTTAAATCCTGTAAAAACGCTATTTTTTTCGATAAAGGCGTATCTTTTGGCTTAACCAAATGAATTACCGGTTTTACGGCTTTAGGCTCTTCAACTGGTCTATCAATACTCGATTTTTGAGGCAACTTACTGAGCATCTTGGCTTGATCGAACCCAGCCTCTGTCAGTTCATAAATACCGGCTTGCAACCCTATCAGCCCCGCTGATCGTAAATTGCGAAGGGCATTTTTAAACTGGCGATCATCGCCAGAAAACGACTCACTCAAATTGGCCCTTGATGCCTGCTGATACTCAGCCAGCAACAGCACAATCTCGGACTGAAAGCCCCGCTGAAGGGGCTTACGATCACTAGGCTGCTTGCCCATGCTCAACCTCAATAACATCATAAATAGACTGAAGCTGAGCCTTAATATGACCAGCAACCTCTTCAGCAGGCACGGTATGAGCCTTAAAAAACTTGGTTACATCGATAAGATCCATCAAATGGCAATTATCTTCTCGGCCATCCCATATTTTTATATAAGTGCCGTCTTGATATCCGTTTTCTTGACGAAGATGATTAAGCGCCTGCTTGCCCAAGTACAGCAAACGCAGCTCATCCCAATCCAAACCAATACAGGCACAAAGCCCCCAAAACTGGTGCAATGGAATACTGCCGCCCGCACACGATCGGATAAAACTCTCAACGGCTGGCTTAAATTTATCAAGATCATAAGACTGTAAATTTCGACTATAAGACCCTGCCACATACTCAAAATGCGCTGAATCACCGGAAACCGGCACCCCTTTTCGCCAGCAAGTTTGCATCACATCACTTAGCAAGAAGCAAAAAATATCAACCAGCTCAAACTTCACCTGGTCAAGATCTGGTGTTTCACGCTTCCACCATTTCCAGCCAAAATGACCCATGGCCTGCGTCGCTTCAATCAGTGCCGCACGGTACCAAGGGAAGTTTTGAGTCACCCAGCTCTCATGCACTTCTAAATTCAATTTATTTTGAATCACTAAAAGCTCAGGCAGCTGCTGTTTTATTTGCTCATACATAGTCATGATAAAATCCCTTTATTAGTAACCGGCTGGAATAAATGGTGGCTTCTGACCTACTGGCCAAGGGCCAATGCCTGCACGCTGATAGCTCTGCACATCTTGCGGCTGAACCGGTGCACCATCTTCAAATTGATAGCCTAGCTTTGGCTGAGACGGCGAAGCTGATGCCGCTGGTGAATCACCATTGCGACTATCAAGCATGATCATTTCAGAGGCAATCACCTTGGTTCTATAGCGCTTGATGCCGTCTTTTTCGTATTCATCCGTCTGCAGCTTGCCTTCAATATCAATTTTGGCCCCTTTTTTAAGATACTCGCCCATAACTTCAGCCAAGCGCCCAAACGCCTCGATACTATGCCACTCGGTTTTATCAACCCATTGCGCCGTGTTTTTATCCTTATAGCCCTCATCCGTTGCAAGGCTAATTGAGCAAACCGCATTACCATTTGGCAATGTGCGCATCTCTGGATCACGGGCAAGCCTACCGATTAAATTAACTTTATTTTTTGTACCCCTAGCCATGCTATTTCCCTTCAAAGATATTAGTATTTGCGTTTCTGCGCATTTGCGTTTATGTGGCTTTACGTAAAGCCGCATAAATATCTTTACGTCTATGCAGCCGAATCTATCAGCAGGCGACAACCCATCTTATCTGGCGCCGAAACAACGCCATTGCGCTCTAACAGATCAACCAGACGCGCAGCACGGTTATAGCCAATACGTAACTTGCGCTGAATACTCGAAATGCTCACTGCTCTATTCTCAATTACATGCTCTGCGGCGGCTTCATAGAGTGAATCTGACTCAGATTCGCCAGCGGTACCCAGCAGGCAAACACCCAATTCATTCAGCTTTGCATGAAAGTTTTCAATAGCACCCATAACAGTATCTTTTTCGCCTTCAGACTCCGTACCAAAAGCCGTCATCACCACAGATTTCACATAGTGAAAATTCAGGGTAGTGCTCACCAAATCGGTAAATAACTGGTTCCAAGCCGCATCTTCATCATCTTTATCAATTACAGGCTTAAATTCGTTATCAATATCAATGCGGTTAAATGAGCCGTACTTATCCAGCGTAATAACGCCCATCACTACGTCATTAGACAGAACAGCCACCGGTACACTAAAAGCACGATAACCATCATTTAAAGGCTCTTGAACGTGGTGACTGTCCATAGACTGGCCAGTAATTGAGATATTCTTTGACTTATCACGTTGTAAAACCACGCTATCAGAAAGCGTAATATTGGCGGGCATTTGATCATTGTCGCAACGTAGCCAGTTGGTCATGTGATCGCGGGCCTCAGATCGACAATAAACAGGAGGCAAAAGACGGGCCTTAACCTTCTCTTCTTCAACCTCATATTCAGGTAATAACTGCTCATTTATAGCCGCACGAATACCCGATGCGGCCCCTTCGCTACTGGTACCGATCAGCACTGTTTTCTTCTCTAGATCAAATACAACCAAAACGCGGCTTGGAGTGGGCAGAGTATGGGGTATTTTCTGGGCAATGATTTCATCTTTAAACGTGGCTTTCTCAAGCTTGCTCACCTTGCGCTTTTCTTCACGCTCAATTTTTTCGACTTGACGGCGTAGCTGTTCATTAATGGCCGATGTCGGAATCTTGCGCTCATCCGTGCGATAGCACAGCAGGTGAATATCTTGCTGAGGGGCGGTAATCATATATTCCTGGTTAATATCCTGCATTGGGGCTTCCCAGCCTGAGCCCTTTTGCTGATGCTCAGTCAACGGTACAAAAGCATGCCCCATGGCCTGTTTAAAGATATAAGCGCGCCATTGCTTGGCACTTAGCAGAATTTGAGCGCCTTTTTCATCTTTAGGCATTTCAATGTTGTAGGCAGTTAGTTGTTTAAATAACATGGTTAATATCCGTATTTGCGTTTATGTGTATTTACGTTTTTGCGTTTATACGCATTTCCGTAAATACGGTTATGCGTTATTTAGGTTTACTGATCTAGGCGACTTTTTCTGATTTATTCAAAGAGTCATTCCAGGCGTCTATATCACGCATCATTTCCCACTCTTTTATCTCGCTCATATCAGTAGTAGGCACCCAACTAATAGCCTCAAAATCAGAGTCATATTCTGTGCCCGCTTCTTTATTCTTCTTATAAGCCGCTAATTTCTCTGGATCAGCGTCAAACCAAGGACATTGAACAAACGCCACTAATGGCTCACTAGGGATAACCACAATCGTGGCTTGGTGCGCAGTAAACCCATTAAATATTCGTGGACCCTGATGTAGGCCAACTGCCTCAAGTGCATCATTTTCGTCAATGGACTTAATAACCCTTAACTTAGATGCAAGTGCCTTCCCAAGCTTTGTACTATGCTTGGGTGTCCAGCCGCCGCAGCTATGCTTTTTAAAAGTCTTTGTACACGGTGTTTCAGAGAAGCTGAATGCGACTATTTTGCCCCTAGTACCGAAATAGCCAGTATCAGCACCAACCTCTTTTATTAGCTGCATGCACTCGCTATGCGCCTGCTCATTGATTTTCTTAATCTCAGAAATGCGATCAATCAAAGGCCCGTTAGAAACCTTAAAATAACGGCTATATACCTGCATTTGCTTACCCCCTAAGCGTTTATGTGTATTTGCGTGTTTACGTTTATGCGCTTAAACGTATTTGCGTTTTTGCTTCTACCTGTTTTTGCTTTTTTATCGTGATGCGATCCAGATCAAATGCATCAATTAAGTCCAGCAGGGCCTTGTGATCTAAATTGCGAAGCTCACCACACATGGCACGCCAAAACGGTGCCCAATCACGCTTCCAGCAAGACTGTGTGGCACTAGCGGTATCACTGGTTAATTCAATCAGGCGGGCAGTGGTATAAAGACGCTTGCCGCTGTTTTGCTCATACTGGATCTGCTGAAGCGCGGGCAGAACAAAACCCATTAAACGCTGGCGCTTCTCTTGGGTAATGCCTTCAAACTGGCTAAGGCAACGGCTAAACACGTAAACCGATGTATGCTCAATATCTGCCCACTCTGAGCCTGTATCGCGTTTGGCATAGCAGTAACGTAGCCACGCCGCTTGCTCTGGCTTGAGGCTTCGCACAAGGCGAACAATCTGAGCTTGTTTTAGGGTTAAATCTTTAACCGGCACAGGTGCACTGGATGGCGCACTGGTTTGAACACGGATTTGGCCGTAATCGAATGATTGGCTTTGCTCAAAATGCGTAAACGCAACGCCAATTAAGATTCTCATGCGATCCATTTCGTCGTGCCTGTCCATAGCTGACCTCTAGAACTGTTCGATTGTCATTGTTTTGGTGTGTGTCACCGTGACACGAGAACGGCGCACCTTGTGACCGGTCATGGCCTCAATTGCGTCAATTTGAGCCTGGGCGGAGTCGCGCAGGTCGTACAATTCATTTAATGCATGTTTAACCGCTTCAGGATCGTCCTGATGATCATAAACACCATCCGAAGCAATTATGGCCATCGCGCTAATGGCTTCGCCCGATTCCTTCGCCAATGCGCCCACGTCGGCCGCTGCGTGCAAACCGTTAAGACTGGGCACGGTTGACTGAGCCAAGCTGCTCAGCTCGTGCAGACAGCGCTCACGATAGGGGGATGGCAAGCAAGACAGCCAAACCCACTTCCATTTCAGGGGGATTTCACGATCAGTATTAAGAATACGGCCTATCCATGTTTTCATGGCGGCAATATTTTTATAAACATCATCAACCGTCTCTTCTTTTTTTACGGCCTTAAACCCCGCCTCTCGCAAAGCAGGAAATAGCTTATTAACTGCAAAAGTTGCCTGCGTCTCTGGCGTCTCTTCTAGATATTTTTTTGTTGTAGAAATAAGAATTTGATCTTCTGTGATCATGTGTCACCCCCGTAACATTTTGCGGGCTACCAACTCCGCATATAATTCCACTTAAATCTCGCTTTAGAATAAAAACGAGCTATAACTTAACTATAGTTACATTCATTTTGCAAGATATATTAAAGGTCATCATGCTGTTACTTAGTGAAAATACAGGTATGAAAGAGACTTACGATTTTGGACCTGTCGTTAAACGACTTAGACTTGCAGCCAATATGACTCAAGAAGAGTTATGCGCTGCCACGGATTACGTTTTACAACCAGGTTACCTATCACAATTAGAAAGACACCCTAAGTCACTATCCTTTAATGTCCTTAACTCAATTTGTCGGGCATTGGGCGTACCCATTAGCGATATGATCCGCGAGGCTGACGGGGGTGAGCAGGCTGAATTTACTGGTAATTACCTGATTATTCGTGACTCTAAAGGCGATAGAACCGGAAAAGTACTACCAGTGGCAAGCAGTATTCCAGCCAATTCATTTGCCTTGAAAATTGATAGCACATCAATGGAAAGCAAGACTGGTGGAGTCAGCTACTTTAAAGGTGGCTTTGCGATAGTGACACCATGCGACACACTCGAAGATGAAAAAGATTATGTGTTTAGAATCGACGAGCATCTAACTCTAGCTAGATATCAAGGTGATGGGAGACGGCACGTCCTAACATACCTAAACCCATCCTTTCCCCCTGAAGCACTACCTAATGACCCTGTCTCTTATACACATCTGACGCTGCCGACGATCTACTCTGTGTAG
>OJDV01000660.1_pt1 | contig 11675 bp, 5 predicted proteins | sample 1592911 | NCBI WGS metagenome assembly OJDV01 (sample SAMN05416860, study PRJEB24817) | seawater metagenome | isolation source: Sea water | place: Canada:Atlantic | collected 2013-11 | reverse complement strand
CGAGATTTCTGCCTGTCTCGTGGGCTCGGAGATGTGTATAAGAGACAGGGCGCCGGCTCGCCGGTTACGGACGTGAACAGCCTGCGCTTGAGTATGCCCAGGGACGATCCACCCGAGTCGACGCACACCGTGTTTCGGGCGACACGTTCGGCGAGCGAGCGTAGACCACCGTGTGTGGGTTCGAGCGATTCGAAAGGAGCGATGGCCACGCGTGAGACATGTTGGCGACGCGTTGCCCACGCCTCGAGCGTACGTTCTGCGGCGACAGACAGGAACATGTCGCCAACGAAGACGGCAGCGCCAGGCTGGTCGAGCGGGTGGCTAGCGCACCCCTCGAGGTTGGCCGCTGCGGCCTCAAGCCCGGCGCGTGACCGAATACTCTCGTCGCGTCGCCTCGACGCGAGATCTTCGAGGATCGACGCGAGCGGTGCACATTTGGGGGCGAACTCGGGCCGAGCGGCCGCGAGTGTGCGTAAGTCCGCCGGTGAGACGTGTGCGTCTTCGAGCGTGGCGACTGCGCGTGTGATCGGTGTGAGCCAGCCGGGCTGCGTGAGCGCGTCGCCGTGCACCCCGAGCTCTCCTCGTCGTGAGAGCTCGGGTAGCGCGGCGATCAACGACGCGACGACCCAGCCGGAAGGTTCGGGTTTCAGATGGTCGCCGCGTGTGGCCGCACGACCCAATGTAGTGACTATCTCGTCTGCGGTCGTGAAGCGAACGCGTATGAATCCGACACGAGAGCCCAACGCGCGTCGAGCGAGTGCGGCGTTCGCGCGCGAGGTCATCACGAACACGACCGGCACGCAGGGGTCTCCCAACGCGCCTCTGGCACATTGAACGGCGGCATGAAACGCCGCTGGAACGTCGGGTTCGAGCGTGGACACGGATGTACTCCTGCGCACGGGTGGGCTTCCCGACGGACACGCGATGGTCCGCCATCGTGAGAGAGCACGTCTTGCCTCCTCCTCGGACGGTTAGGATACGAATGACGTATCCCCAACGGGTATCCAGTCAGGGGTCTGAACGCCCTCAGTCGTTCGGTTCGGCGACCTTGGCACACTGGAGGCGTACGACACCCGCGGCCCCCTTGAGGAAGGCGTCTCCGTTGCCAGCGAGCGCTTCGGCGCCCGTTTCGTCCATGATGATACGGCTGTCGGACGATGTCTTGACCCTGAGCGCGAGCTGGGCTCCCAGGTTCGAACGAACCGTCGAGCTTATGACTTCGGCCGAAGGCTTCTGTGTCGCGACCACCACGTGGATACCGCACGCTCGTGCCTTTTGAGCGAGCCTCTGAAGCGACGCTTCGATCGTTTTCTTGTCCTCCTTCTCCGAGGTCAGGTCTGCGAACTCGTCGAGTACCACCAATCTCCAGGGCAAGCGTTCGGACGCGTCGACCTTCTCGTTGTAGTCGGTGAGTTGCTTCACTCTGGCTTCTCGAAGCAGCAGATACCGACGATCCATCTCTTCGACCATGGAGTCGAGCAGCTCGATGGCCTCGTCGGGCCACATGCGGACCTTGCCGTCGACGTGTGGGCGGTTCTCGACGAACTGGAGCTCGGTTCCTTTGGGATCGACGAGCGAGAGCTTGAGTCGATCTGCAGGGTAGTGCCTCACGAGACCCAGCAGCAGGGTCTCGAGCGCAACGGACTTACCCGACCCTGTGATGCCACCGATCAAGAGATGAGGGGTGTCGCTCGACGAGAAGTCGATCCACACGGGCGCGCCCGTGACGTCCTCACCGATGACCACGGAGAGTCTGTCGCTGGGCCACTCCTCGATCCTGCTCCAGAGCTCGTCGGCGTCTACGTAGTAGCGTTGCTCCGGGCGCTTGGGCACCTCGAACACGACGGCGCCGCTGTCGATGTAAGAGCGCGGGTTGAGGTCCGAAGACAGTCCGAGCTTGAGCTTGAGAATGTCGAGCTTGCCCTCGATCGTCGACGGAGAGACGCCTGCCCCTGGTGCGACGCGAATGACGAAGAACCCAGGACCCTCGTCCACGGGGTCCTCGACCGCCCTCACGTCGACGTTGTACTCGGCGAACGCGTCGAGCACCCGTTGGTAGAGACGCCGCTTTTCGTCTCCGGAGAGTCCCCTCTCGACAGCCTCGACCACCTCGGGTGTGGGAGTGGCACCACCGTCGTCACCATCCTCGATGGCCTGGTCGTCCGGGTGTCCGTCCCCTGGAACGTCATGGGGGGGGCCGGAATCCTCCGGGATCGGGTCATCGTCTTCTTCGGGGTCGTCCGACGCGAGTCGTCCGAGCAGTTCGGCGACCTCTTTGGTCGACACCTGAAGCCAGCGATGCCTGCCATTGGGGGTCGTCCCATCCTCCTCGGGGCCATCCTCGGAAATGGAGCACACCACGCCCTTGAGATCCGAGAAATCGTAGTCTCCCGAGCGTATGGCTTGAGCGAACTGGGTCGGGAGACGGTTCGTGACGACGCCGTCGAACCGAGCCCGGAACGTTGCGCCATCGCCATCGAGTTCGCGAGTGGACTCGTGAATCGCATCGAGCAACGCCCGCCTCCACGATTCCGCGTCGTCGAACCCCTCCTGTCCATCCAGGACGCCGAACGCGTCATGGCACAATGCGTGTGTCGCATCGACCTGGCTCTCGGCCTTGCGTATGGCTGTGTGCGTCCTGAGCTTCGCCTCGACCACGGTGAGCTCGAGCTCGAGCCGGTTCGATTCGAAGCGTCCCACGACGCGGAGCAAGTCCGCACGAGAGTTTCGATTTCCAGCGAACCAGTCCGCCCTCTCGTCGAGTGAGATCCACGACTCGAAACCCGAACGTCCCAACCTCACGGGGTCGAACTGGCCGACGAGCTCTCGGCTGACCACCAGCCCGACGAGTTCCTGGGCCACGCGACCGAGTCCCAAGGAACGCAACAGCGTATTCGGCGCCAACCCGCGGGCTAGCTCATAGAGCCGGGTGGCCACCTCGCCAGGGTCGATGTCCATCACGTCTCCGAGCTGTTGCTTGATGCGTCGGGTGAGCCTGTGGACGATGAAGTCCTTGCCTGCCTTCGAGCTCACGATGAGCGTGTAGGCACCACCCTTACCCAGATCGGTCTGTACGGTCACGACCTGGGGTCGATGCTCGAGCGCTTCGATCTGCTCCCTCCCCACGAACGCATCCAAGGTCACGACCCACTGCGCCTTGTCGTGCATGGCCGCGAAGAAGTCCTCACCTTCGGTCACCGCGACGCTCATACGCACGAGGTCGGTGGCGCTCGAGCCACCATCGGGGTTGACCATGCCCATGCGGAAGTGCCTGACGTTGATCGTCGACCAGCTTTCGATCATGGCGTCGGCTGTCTCCGGGAGCATCTCTCGGGAGACGTTGCGCACACCGGTGCCCGTCCCCGCGGCCTCTCGAATGGTCGTCCGGTCGAAGAGTGGGTGAAATGCCCCACCACGCTTTCCAGCCTTCTGCGTCTGCTCCTGGCAACGCGTGTTCGCGCTGAAGAGGTTGGGGACGATCGCGATGTCGATCGAGTCGTCGGGCAAGTCCGCCGTCGATGGAGTGCGCTGGCCATCGGCCCATTCCCTGAAACATACCCTCAGCCGGGGCAGGTCACGCATCGAACGCTCATCGACGTCCACGAAATCGACCATTCGACGTGCGACATCGCCCATCTCCGAGCTCGGACACGCGACATGGAGCGTGACGCGCATGTCGCCGCGCCGACCCGTGAGTCCGCGCTTGGACAGGAACCGGTCCATGATCCGATGGACGATCCTGGCCCCGCCCTCGCGGATCGCGAAGTACACGTGCAATCCATCGGCCTTGTAGGGATGTGCATCGACGTAGAGGCCCATCGAATCGACGATCGTGTCCAACGAGGAATCGTCCAGGTCGGATAGCCAATCCGTCAGCGTCCTGTCCCTGGTCTTGACCACTTCGAAGAGTTCATGCCAGCACGACTCGCGGACGGACACGTGGACGCTGGACTCGTCTGCGAAGATCGAGGGTTGCTCGTGGGGCGAGAAGTTGGCGAGTTGATCGAAGAACAAGCCGTCGTTGTCCGAGTTCAGCCTCAACTGTCCATTCCACGTCGAAACGAGCAAATCACCCATGTAGCTCAGATACTCGGATACCCACCTGAGCCTGATGGGGTGGGTGGCCAACATCGTCGGAGTCCCGTCACGACCCCTGTGGATGTCGACCTCGAGGAACCGTGCGATCACGGGATCCGGTGCCCCATCGGGAACGTGCTCGTTCTGCGCTCTGGTGAGCAACGGGTGCCACCACTCGACATAGTCGGCGAGCCGTCTCGCATCGAGCCCGGTCGCGAACGTCCTCTGGAAGACCTCGGCCCGTCTTTCGAGCCAGATCTGCATGAGTTCTTGCTCGCTCTCCAACACCTCACCACCCAGACCGCCTCCGCTCTCGTACGCGCTCTGAACCCAGGTGTCGAAGTCCTCGGTGGGCGTCGACCAGCTCGTCACATCGGAGGCATGAAGGCACTTCGCCAGGGCGACGAAACCCGCCAGGTCTCTGACCCTCCATTCGAAGAATGCCGTTCCGCTCTTGTCACCGTCCCAACGTAGCCTGAGACGAAGATCCTCCCAGTCGGCCTCGCTCTCCTCGGATTCCGAATCCGAATCGGTCCTCTCGAACCACCCACGCAACGGCTCGGGGTCGACGAGCGAACGCTCGATGGCGAACTTCCAACTGCTCGTACTCGACATCTTCTCGAGCGACTTCAGCGTCGGGCCGTACAGAAGCGCGAAGAGTGCTCGTGAGAGAGTGTCGTGACTCTCGACGCCGAAGCGTTCTCGTACCTCGAGGTGGAGCGTACCTCCCTCGGCGTCGTCGTCCGCCTCTTCACGTATCCTGTGTAGGAGACGCAAGAGATGACGCAGTGGTTGCTCCGTGGACTTCGCCGTGGGGTTCGCGATGCGGACGAGCTCCCTCTTGAGGCGTTCGTCCAACAAGTCCACCAAAGGCGTCCTGTCACCCGAGTCCTCGTCGATGAAGTCTTGAGCGGCCTGAATGTCCTTGTCATTCAATGCGTTGGTGAGTTCCAACGCATCGAACTCCGCGAGTCGACTGGGATGCTCCTCTTCGAGCGCGAGCCGAACCTTCGTGCCTGGTCCTCGACGTGTCGTCGTACGTTGGAAGAGCGCGAGCCATTGAGAGAAGTCGATTCCGTCGGTCGCGCTGCTGTCGTACGAGTTGAGGTATCTGTCGAAGCGAGTTCTCAACGCCTTGATACCGGCCGCGTTCAGTTTGGTGCCGTCCGGCGCCTCGAAGGTGGTCTTCGAGACGATCCTGGCGAGCTCGTCGCGTTCGATGGTCTTTCCAGTCGATGTCTTGTCGTCTGCCGCGAGCATGTTCGACTTGAGTCGGCGGCGCCTGGGCACCGAACCCGTGATCGAAGACAGGCTGGCATCCTCGAACAAACCGAGGGCTGGGAGCGCTCGGCCGATGGCCGAGCCTGCGACTCCATAGTCCACGGCGAACGTGCCCCTGCAATGGGTACAGACTCGATCGGCGAAGTCGATCCAGACGCGCAACGCGAGCCTCTTGTCGAGTTCGGCGTAGACCCGGAGGAGGTCTTCGACGATCTCCCTGAGGTACGTGGGCGTGGCATCTCCATCGTCATGATGGAGTGCCCAGACCGTGTCGAAGGCGTCGAGGCCCGCGCGGTGATCGAGCCTGTCCTCTCCCAACAGGTTACCGTCGGTGAGGTTGACGACGTTGCGCAGTCCCTGAGCGTCGCTGTAGTCGTCGAGCTCGAAGAACACGCACGCGCGCTCGTCGTTGCGATAGGAAGTCGCGCTCCTAGCCTCGTCGCGCATGTACCGAGACGAGACTTCGTCCCAAGAGCGTGTGGCGATGACGATGGGGACGACTCCAGAACCTCCCAGGCTCGACGCCTCGAGCTCCACGAGCATCTTCGAGATCTCGTCGGCCTGGAACCCCTTGAGACGCACCATGCCTTCGGTGTCCTGGCCGAAGGTGGACACGATCCTGTTCACCGCGACCCGCGCGACCGCGTTCGTGACCTCGCTCATGTCATCGCTCCTACCATCTGAGTCATGTCCGAGTAGCGTTGGAGCAACCCCAGGTCGTCCAATGAGTCCGCCAACGTCTTCTCGTTCCTGTCGAAATTGCTGTTGTTGATCTCGATGATGCGCTGACTGCGGGCGCCGTGTTTGCCCACGACGATGCCGAGTCTCTCGTAGAGGACGTCTCGACAGAACGCATCGAACCGCATGGGCCGATCGACCATCGTGAGGACGATGGTCTCGAGGAGCTCGGGAGCCATCGTGAACCAGCGCGAACCCGAAGGCGCGTTGCATGCTCCGATCGAGAAGGCCGTCGTGGTGAAGAACGCGCGGGGACCTTCGGACCAACGCGCGCTACCTTCGAGCAGCTCGGTCTTGATGTCTTCGTCGAGCTCGTCGTCCCACTCCACGGTCTTGCGCAGAGACTGTACGACCGCGGCCATGCTCCTACGAAAGTCCTCGCGTGCTCGCTCCCTGATCGGGTTGTTTCGGTGTTGGCAGTCGAACACCGTGGGATGAGGCCTGGTGTGATCTCCCTCGGCGTCGAGTGCTGCGAAGGCCAACGATTGCTGGTGGCGGAGGATACAGAACGGGACCCAGTGCATGAGCACCTCCACCCTCTTGAAGTCCGGGACGTCCTGCCGCGTGAGGATCCTGTGTGTCCCTTCGCGGAGCAGCTCGACCCATGGGGAGTCGAGGACGTTGGACTGATCCTCGGTCTCGTCCACCCAGGACTCAGTACGACCCCAGGTCGCGTCCTCCAGAGCCCCGAGCGCTCTGGCGAGCTCGCCGAGAGGACTGCGAGAATCCGACATGAGCACCTTGATGGCCCGACGCGTCTGATCGAGCCGTTCGATGTTCGTGTCTTGCCGAAGGATCTTGTGTGCCAGGCCTCCTCCCCCTCGATACGAGTCTCGTTCGATGCTGATCTTGGACCTGCGTTGAAGCGCGTCGTAGTGGGCGAAGTCAGGGGGGAATGGATACAGATGCCACTTCCTCCACTTGCTGGGGGCCTTCCTGCGACCCGGCACCGGGGCGTGAAGGCCGATGAGCAACTCCCTGAGCGTCTCGGTGGCGTCGGGTCCCTTGATGTACCGGTCTCGCTCGTCCTTGCCGTTCTCCTCGAACCAACCCGCCATCAGACGGCGTGCGAAATCCTGTGTGGGGCGAAGGAACTCGGCCCTCTGGTCCGAGGGCGGGAGGACTCGGATGGTCGAGCCGCCTTCGGTCTCCTCGAGCATCACGCTCCCACGAAGGATCGCGAAGAGCTCGAGGGAGACGTAGAACCCACGACCCTGTTGATAGAGCGATCCGCCGAACACGCGTTTGACGTAATCTTCGCCCTTTCTCGTACGCGCCATCAGTGACCCCCGTTGATTTCGATGGTTTTGTCTCGTTCGACGACGATCGTCTTGATCCTGTCGTCGACCACGGCGCGAATCTCGCCGTCTCCCCGACCGCTCTTTTCCGCGACACGCGCGAGGCGAGACAGGATCCGTCTGCGACCCGAGTCGTGGAAATTGGGGAAGAACGCGCCGTCGGCGGCGCGCATGACGAACTCGAACTGGAGCAGGTCGAGCTCGACGATCGATGCGTAACCCTCCGTCTCGTGGCACAACACGGCCACACGATCGACCCAGTCGACCGCTCTCATCAGCTCGGCTTCGTTCTCTTCGCTCCTGGCCTCCCAGTATTCATGGAGGCCGAAGAGCCAGATCTCTCTCTTGGGGATGCGTTTGGCGATGATGGACGCCGAGCTTCCCGAACGAGCGAAAGCCGGATCCACGAGATAGAGCGAACGGTTGTCCCGAGGACGAATGCCCTGGACCACGTGCAGCCCCTTGACCACCCGTTCGACGATTCGATTCATCGCAGCAGGACTCTCGTCGTCGCCCTGAATGTGGTCGAAGTCTTCGTAGTGGTGGAGACCCAGGCGCCGGGATCTGTCGACGATTCCTTCGTCGCCGGGCTCGGGCTTCAAGAAGTAGGACTCGCGCCGGCCGGTCCGCACCCGGGCTCTCAACTCGAGCGCGTCGTTGCGACGTCCGCTGCGCGTGTACTGAGCGGAGTCGTCGTTACCGAACCATATCGCCGAGCCCAGCTCGTCGGCGTCCTCGAGCTCGAGGACGATGGCCTCGTCGACGTCTCTATGAGGGATCACCCCCGGATCGTAGCGACGGATGCGTTCGAGCACTCCGAGCTGTTCGGCCTCGAAGTGGCTGAGAACCCTTTCGAACAGTAGCCGTTCGAAGTGACGTGCACGCAACGCATCGAAGTCGCCACTAGCGTGTTCTTCATGAACTCGCTCGCATCCCACTCCGCCAGTGATCAAGTACGCCACGAAGATGAGGGTTTCTCGGATCGTGAGCACATAGCCGGTCTGTTCGGCAGCGCGAACGAGGTGTTCGAGGCCGTCTCGTCGGCTCGAAGATTCGACCGTTCTCCCACCCAGCATCTCCTTGTTTCGGAGGATGGGGCAATGATCCTTGGCCGCACAGCCACTGCAGTTTCGCCACCTTCGCCCGTCGTGGGTCCACTCCTTGACGATGTGCGCGAGGAACCCTCCGTCACGTGGCGTGACCGATTGGTAGTTCAGGTTGATGATGTGGATCTCGCCGTCGAGCGTGGTCCGACCCGAATTCAGGCCCGCATGGAGCGTATCGAGCAATCCACCGAGCCGTTCTTGCGACTCGGAGACGACCGAACGCAGCCTCCCCTCGTTCGCACACACGATACCGATCGTCTCGTGGTCGTCGATCTGGGACACGAGTAGGTCCGCTGCCGTCGAGGGCGTGAACTCGCTCAAGTCCTTGATGATACGAATGGGCCTTCGGCCTTCTCCAACCATGATCGGGCACTCACCCGAATTGTATTCGATCATGTAGTCGAGGGCCTCGATCGAACTCAGGCCGCTCTCTTCGAGCAGCCTGCGGCAGAGATGCGTCTTGCCATGGCCCGCGTCACCGGTGAGCACGACGAGGCCGACCTCGGGTCGACGCATGAGCTCGAGGACGTAACCGAAGGCCTTCGTCTCGTAGGGCTCTGGTGCGTCTTCGACCGAACGCTTCTCCTCGAACAGGTTGTTCGCGTGCGCATCGAATGGAACGTTGCGCACCATCTCTCCCACCAAGGCGACGGTGTTGTAGTTCGTCGAACGCTCTTCGGGTTCGCTCATGTCAGTGACTCCATACGAAAAGTATCCGTTCGTCGAACCGATGGCGTTGGACGTGACTCGATCATTCGAGGTCCACCCACGCATCTATGAGAGACCTCGACCGAATTCATGCGGACAGATTCGTCTCGAATCACGTGAAGACGCGATGGCGAGTCGATGTCCTCCGAAGGTTCGATACGGTGGGTCGTTGGAAGACCGAGACCCTAGCATCGTCGCGGCGCGCGAGACAACCCATCACGGGTTCGGAGCGCGGTCTTTCAGGCCATGTAGGACTGTATATGTTCAGTGGTTCGTGCTAATTCTGACGACGCACGGAGGCGCGACCGATCTTCGTGTCTTCATGAGCCATCGGCTCGATCTCACCGGGGTATGCATGACACACGATACGCGTTCGGGACCAAGAGTTCCCAGACAGATGTTACTCGGTGAAGTCGAACCCGAGCCACTTCCCGAGCGCCCTCCATTGAGGGTCGCGGGGCTCTTCGCGGGGATAGGTGGGATCGAAGTCGGGTTGTCTCGCTCGGGACACGAGTCTCGTCTCCTCTGTGACATCGACGCTGGCGCGAGGGCAGTGCTCGGGCATCATTTTCCCGAGGCAGACATCCACGACGACGTCACCACGCTCGAGAGCCTTCCGGCCATCGACCTCCTGTCGGCGGGGTTCCCGTGTCAGGACTTGAGTCAGGCGGGAAAGACCAAGGGTATCAAGGGAGAGCAGTCGGGTTTGGTCGAGCACGTGTTCAGGCTCTTCGATACGGCCCCTGAGCCTCCAACTTGGCTTCTCATGGAGAACGTCCCGTTCATGTTGTCGCTGGCGAAGGGCGAGGCCATGAAACACGTGACGAACCGTCTCTCCGACATGGGTTTCATGTGGGCGTATCGGGTCGTGGACACCAGAGCATTCGGTATCCCACAGCGAAGGAGACGCGTGATCATGCTCGCGTCTCGCGAAGAGGACCCGAGAACGATTCTATTCGCCGACGAATCGGACGACTCACATCTTCCAGAAGACGGAACAGCGTTCGGGTTCTACTGGACGGAGGGAAGGACCGGTGTGGGTTGGGGCATCGAATCCATCCCCCCACTCAAGAAGGGATCTACGCTCGGAATACCCTCGGCTCCAGCAATCTGGTTCACCGAGAGTGGATTGATCGGCAACCCTGATATCCGAGACGCTGAACGACTCCAAGGCTTCGACGCCGACTGGACCAAACCCGCCGCCACGTCGGGCGCGACCACTGAACGTGGTCGTTGGCGCTACGTCGGCAACGCAGTTAGCGTTCCGGTCGCCGAGTGGTTGGGCGAGCGATTCAGGAAGCCGATCGGGTTCCATGGTCGGCACAAGAAGCTCGGTTCGGACGCGCGGCTTCCACTCGGGGCTGCTTGGGGACGTGATGGTGAGGCGTATGAAGTCGAAGCCAGTAACTGGCCGGTTCAGAAGGACTTCGAACCACTCTCCGAGTTTCTCCGACATCCTATCAAGCCACTCTCCATCCGAGCCTCATCGGGGTTTCTCAGCAGAGCGCGAAAAGGGACCCTCAACATTCGAGAGGATTTCCTCGAAGCAGTCGAAGCGCACATCGAATGGATGGCAACTCAGGAGTGACCCCCTCGTGGGCAACCGAATCGTCTTTCGGAGAGGAGTCGGAATCAGGAAGGCGATAGGAACTCGGCGAGTTCGATTGCCAATGCATTCGAGTTTTTCAGCTCACACTCCCAAACGACCCGTACGCGTAGCCCCGATTCTTCGAGTTCGGTGATCTTGCGTGCGTCTCGAGCTCTGTTCTTCTCGAACTTCTCCACCCAGAAATCGGTGTTCCGTTTGGGGATGGTGGCCTTCGAACACCCCTCGTGGTGGTGCCAGTAGCACCCATGTACGAAGATGGCCCAACCCTTGGAGACGTTCGATAGATCTGGAGAGCCCGGAAGTCGTTTCGCATTCTTGCGGTACGAGTGACCGAGAGTCCTTACGATGGAGCAGACCCGCTTCTCCGGCTTGGTGTTCTTTTGTGGAATCCGGGCGAGTCTGGCCGAGGTCTCTGGATCCAGTACGAGCACTTTCTTCATCGCGTTTCACTCCAACCCATATGACGTTCACGTGAACACCTTCGACTTCGAATCTAGGTTCGAAGCGTCGATTTCCCATGAGGTTCGTGATCGCATGGCGATGACCCAACTTCGTCTCCAACGGTCCGCGCCCTCGACTTCGACGCTTCTCTCGCAGTGGAAACACCCACGTTGCGAGGAGGAGCAGATGACGAAGAGGCAGAAGGCGATGGCGATGGCGTGGTTGGTGGAGCGGCTGCTCCTCGACCCGCGCGGGGTGTCGTTGGAGGCGCTGAAGGCGGAGGTCGGTCGATCGCCTCGCTCGATGCGCGGCTGGCTCCAGGAGCTGCGGGAGGACTACCCCGGGCTGCGCGGCGCGGACGGCTCCTCGCTCGTCGAGGTGATAGGGGAGGGCGAGGCGAGGAGGGTATCCCTGCGC
>OJDV01000659.1_pt1 | contig 11680 bp, 9 predicted proteins | sample 1592911 | NCBI WGS metagenome assembly OJDV01 (sample SAMN05416860, study PRJEB24817) | seawater metagenome | isolation source: Sea water | place: Canada:Atlantic | collected 2013-11 | reverse complement strand
ACGAGATTTCTGCCTGTCTCGTGGGCTCGGAGATGTGTATAAGAGACAGGCCATTTTCAAAGTTTTAAAAAAATCTTCTCTTAAAGTCAATTTTGGGATCTACACTAATGAACTTAATAGAACCAATGAAAGTTTTACAGAAATAAATGATGGCACAACACAAATTGACTTTCTCTATACAGAACGATTAACAAAATCTCCAAAACTATTTTCAAGTCAGATTTTATTTTCAAATAAAGAGCAAGATAGTTTACATTGGGAATATAATGGATCGCTTAATATTGAAAATACAAGGTTTATCAATAAAAGCAATAATAATTCAACACAACAATTAGGTCGTTTAAAAAGTGAGTCACTTAATACCTTTCACAATTTTAACATTGTATCTAGAACAAGTGAAAATATGGCCATCGAAGGTATTTTACTTTACAGTTTTAGCAACGCTCCTCAAAAGTTAACAATAACTCCAAGTACAGTATTCAATAGTAACTCTAGTATTGAGTTAGAATCTCAGAACAGTGAATTCAATAAAAATAGTTTTCAATCTAAAATTGGATTTATTGGCACTAATAATTGGTTTAAATACAATATAAGTGCAGGTTTCAATCATATTTACTCCAAATTAAATTCGTTATTATCATCTACACAAAACGAATACAATGCAAGCCTGAATAATAATATGAATTATTCAGTAAGCTCAGTATACGTGTTCCCAAAAGTATCCATCAATTTTAAAAAAGGAAATTTAAAATTAGGTGTTAATCTGCAGCACAACACTTTAACTTATCAAGACAAAATAAATGAATTGGAAATAGATGAAAAAGATTTTGTTTTTGCGCCTAATCTCAATTTCTCGTATAACTTTTCTAAGAAACTCAACGCAAACATTTACTATTCATATAACGAATTGTTGCCAGATGAGACCAAACTATATTCAAATACGATTCAAACAAATTTCAGATCTTTCTCATCCAATATTGTTGATTTAAGATACATTAAAACAAATCAATTAAGAACTAAATTTAAGTATTATGATTTCTACAAAAGAACAACTATCACTTTAGAAGGCAACTATCTTATAAATGAAGGTAACTATTTTAGTCAAGCTCTAGTAAATCAAGATATCAATGTAAATTCAACTTTTTACAATCCAGCTTTTAATAGAAATTATAACGTCCTACTATCTTACGAGAGCTATTTTCATTTTATAAGAAGTACTTTAAAACTAGACACATCTTATGCCATATTATTAGACAAAAACATAGTAAACAATTCTCAACTTAGAGACGTTAAAAGTAATAATGTTCTATTTTCATTTACGATTCGTTCAGGGTTTAAGACTAATCTAAATTTTGAAAACATTACTAATTTTGAACGCAATGATTTTGAAGCTAGCAATCAAACAAATAAAATAACATCTATTCATAATCAGTTTAAAACAATTTACAAACTGAATAAAAATCTATATTCAAATACTGTTTTAAGTTATATTTCTCCTGACACATCAAATTCAACTAACTACACTTTTTTAGATTCAGAATTAGTTTATAGACCAGCAGATAAGAATTTTCAAATTGCTTTGATAGGCAAAAACCTAATAAATAATAAAAGGTTTGAAACTATTTCAGTTAATGATTATTCAAAATCAATAGTATCTTATAATTTGATTGAAAGATATGTTCTCTTGCGAGTTTATTTTTCATTTTAAAACCAAAAACCAAAATTAAAAAACCAATTGCTTGTGCGTTGTTCTGGAGAATAAGTGAACTTGACTTGTAAAGGTCCTAAAAAAGTATCAACTCCATAACCAAGAGCATAACCTCTATAATCTGGAAGCGAGAACCACTCTCCAGTATCAAAAATAAGATCATCAACATTTGCCCAGTTGCCTTCTACAGTAATGTGATGCTTTTTAAAAATCTCATAGTCTGCAGAAGCTGATGCTTTCACATAGCTATTACCTGTTAATGAAATAAAATCATATCCATAAAAAGGAATAAAGTTATTGATGAAATTATTTCCGTAACCTCCTAAAGCAAAATCAAGTGTATTTGTAGAGTTTTCGCCTATTTTAAAACCACCTGCAGTTTTAAAATTAAAGGCTAATTTATCTGACAAACTAAACGCGTAACCTACATCTGCCTTGGCTATTGCAAAAGGTTCAAAATCAGAATTAAATCCAGAAGATACTAGATACCAATGTATATTACCTTCAAAATACAACCCTCGTTTAGGGAAATATTTATTATCATAAGTGTCTAATTTCAGGTTTCCAAAAACACTTCCATAATCTGTGTTTTCAAATAAAAACTCATCAGTTTGAGAATTTAACGTAATGGTTTCAGATTTTATTTTAAGTCTTTTATGCTCAGCACCAATACTCAATGCAAAATCTTTTCTAAATGCGGTTTGCAAATAAAATTGATTGGTTTGGTCCTGCAGTTCAACGTCAATTTTGTTTAGGCCAGAACCAATGTCATCAAAATCTGAAATTAATAATTCTGGATTAATACTCTTATGGAATTGATTATATCTAGAGGTAATACCTATACTCCAATAAAATCCTTTATCAATTAAATATTCAAAATTGTATCTCACATTATCCCCTAAAATGATATCTAAGGATGCAACATCATTATCAAACAAGAGTCTTTTCTTAGTCAAATTAACTAAAGCTGCACTTTTATACAAATCATCATAATGCAGACCTAATTTTAAAAACGTTGTGATTTCATTTTCCATCACTGAAGCATAAAGATCGTAACCTTCTTTACCTTCTGATTTTTTAAATTGATATTTAAATGTGTCAAAATTATTAGTAGCGATAAGATTATTTACACCTCTACTAAAGTCTTTATAACTAACTTTTGTGTCGTCTTTAAATTTTAACTTACCTATAATATAAGACCTAGTATATCTACTATTTCCGTCTATAGCAATCCAATTTATTTTAATGCTATCTGTTGAAACCATTTTGGTAATTGGCCGTATAGAATTAGCTGTTTTATATTTAGGTAACTTCTTTAACTTTTCAATTACTTTCAGAGTAGCTAGTTTACCATTCTGAATAATTTTTTCACTTTCACTAAATGACACAACAGAGAAATCTCTAATATCTGGATGAATGTAAATATCAGTTATTTTAGATTTCGACTTCATGTCGTTTACGGTTCTAAAATTATTTATCTGCAGTAAAACATCTGGTGCCGATTTTAATTCACTTCTATCTTTTAGGTCGTCTTGTACATCCACACCTATAATAATATCCATACCTTTTGCCTTAAGTTCATTTATTGGATAATTATTAACGACTCCACCATCTACTAATAATTGATTATCAATCATAACTGGCTGAAACAATGAAGGAAACGCTCCACTAGCAGTAACTGCTTGTGCTAACTCCCCAGTCTCTAACATAACTGCTTCTCCATTTTCGATATTTGTGGCTACACAAAAAAATGGAATTGGCAATTGATCAAAGTGCTCTATATCACTAACATGTAAAGTGAGTTTTGACAATAAATTAAACACATTTTGACCTCTTGAAAGTGCCGAAGGCAACTTCACCTTAAATTTATCAAAAGGAAGAACTACAGCATATTTTTCAGAGTTATCACGTTCGTAAAACGTTTTTGCAGATCGTGGTATCTCATCACTAATTACCTTATCATAATCTAAATTTTTAAAAATAGAATCCAATTGTTTGCCTGAATAACCAGAAGCATATAAAGATCCAACAAAAGCGCCCATGCTTGTTCCAGCGATATAATCTATCTTAATTCCAAGACTATCAATTATTTTTAATGTTCCTATATGTGCGAATCCCTTAGCTCCACCACCACTTAATACTAGACCTACTTTTGGACTATCAGTAGTATTAGTGTCTTGTGCTTTTGAATAAAAAGACAAGCATATAATTATTAAAAGGATAAGGTGTTTCTTCATTTTGAGTTATAGTAGGCTTTTATTTTTTTTGCTCTTGAATGGCCAACAACGAGTTCTAAATCTTTTTCATCAGCTTCTGCTATTCGTTTTACCGATTTAAATTGTTTCATTAAGGCCACAATTGTTTGTTCTCCAATTCCTGGTATGGTTTCCAATTCTGTTGTTAAAGCGGTTTTACTTCTTCTATTTCTATGATGCTCAATTCCGAAGCGATGTGCTTCGTTTCGCAATTGTTGAATTATTTTAAGTGTTTCACTTTTCTTGTCTAAATATAAAGGAATTGGGTCATCTGGGTAAAATAATTCTTCCAAACGCTTCGCAATTCCGATGATTGCAATTTTATTCCTAAGATTTAATGCATCTAAGCTTTTTAATGATGAAGATAGTTGCCCTTTTCCGCCATCAATAATAATTAATTGTGGCAATGGCTGCTCTTCATCTAATAAGCGTTTATATCTTCGATATACAACCTCTTCCATTGATGCAAAATCATCTGGACCTTCAACCGTTTTAATATTAAAATGTCTGTAATCTCTTTTACTAGGCTTTCCATCTTTAAAAACAACACAAGCTGCTACAGGATGTGTTCCTTGAATATTGGAGTTATCAAAACATTCGATGTGACGTGGTTCTTCAGGTAGTCGTAAATCTAATTTCATTTGTGCCATGATTCGGTTGGCGTGACGATCTGGATCTACGATTTTTGTTTGCTTAAAGCGCTCCATTCTGTAATACTTGGCATTTCGAAGGGACAAATCTAATATTCTTTTTTTATCTCCAAGCTTCGGAATGGTTACTTTCAAATCTTCACCTAATTCTACTTTAAATGGCACATAAATTTCTGTAGAATTTGAAGTGAATCGTTGTCTGATTTCAGTGATAGCCAATTCTAATAATTGTTTGTCGGTTTCGTCGAGTTTCTTTTTAATTTCAAGTGTATGCGACCTTATAATACTTCCATAGGATAATTGCAAAAAATTAATGTAGGCATAGTCCTCATCACTCATAATAGAAAACACATCGACGTTACTAATCTTTGGATTTACAATAGTCGATTTTGCTTGATAATTTTCTAGAACTTCAATTTTTTCTTTAATTCGTTGTGCTTCTTCAAATTGCATGTCTTGAGCCAAATGCTTCATTTGCGTTTTAAATTGCGACAACGAATCTTTAAAATTTCCTTTTAAAATTTCTCTTATAGCTATAATATATTGATTGTATTCTTCTTCCTTTTGCAAACCTTCACAAGGTCCTTTACAGTTTCCTAAATGATATTCTAAACACACTTTATATTTTCCAGACTGGATTTTTTCTTCTGAAAGATTGTAGTTGCACGTTCTAAGTTGATAAAGTCCTTTAATTAAATCTAATAAAGTGTGAACCGTTTTCATACTTGTATAAGGACCAAAATATTCGGAACCATCTTTAAAAACTCGTCGTGTTGAAAACACTCTAGGGAAACGTTCTTTTTTAATACAAATCCATGGATAAGACTTATCGTCTTTAAGCAAGACATTATAACGAGGCCTATTTTTTTTAATGAGGTTATTCTCTAATAAAAGTGCATCCGTTTCTGTTTCGACTACAATATGTTTAATGCTTACTATTTTTTTAACAAGCACTCTTGTTTTACCATTTTCGTGAGTTTTTGTAAAATAAGAACGAACCCTTTTTTTGATGTTTTTGGCTTTACCTACATAAATCAAATTATCATCTGCATCAAAATATTGATATACGCCAGGTTCAGTTGGCAAGGTTTTTATTTGAATATCTAATGTCGGTTTTTGCATTATTTCAAAGTTAAATGAAAAGCTTATACTTCAAAAAAAATCATAAGCTATTTTAGTATATTGCAACATTAAATGTAATTTTCTTAAAGCACCTTTTACTTAAATCTAGTAAGTATTTAATATGAACATTGTTATTTTATCTAGAAACCCAGACTTGTATTCTACTCAACGACTAGTGAAAGAAGGTGAATCCAGAGGTCATGAGGTAGAAGTCATCGACCCATTGAAATGTGATATCATTATTGAAAAGGAAAAGCCAACCATATATTATAGAGACAGATATTTAGACTATGTCGATGCGATTATCCCACGAATTGGAGCCTCTGTTACCTTTTATGGTTGTGCGGTTGTGCGTCAATTCGAAGAAATGGGTGTATTTACAATTGTTAGCTCAGATGCCATACAACGTTCAAGAGATAAATTAAGGAGTTTACAACGACTTAGTAAGGCAGGAATTGGAATGCCTAAAACGGTTTTCACCAATTACTCACGTGATGTTGAAGAAGTGATTGAACATGTTGGAGGAACTCCTGTAATTATTAAATTACTAGAAGGCACACAGGGTTTAGGTGTTGTTTTAGCTGAATCAAAAAACGCAGCCGAATCTGTGCTTGAAGCATTTAACGGATTACAAGCTCGTGTGATAGTACAAGAATTCATTAAAGAAGCAAAAGGTGCAGACATTAGAGCTTTAGTAGTAGATGGACAAGTAGTTGGAGCCATGAAACGACAAGGCAAAGAAGGTGAGTTTCGATCAAATTTACATCGTGGTGGAAGTTCAAATATTATTAAACTAAATACCGATGAATTAAAATTGGCTATGAAGGCATCAAAGGTTTTAAAACTACCTGTTTGTGGTGTTGACATGTTACAATCGTCTAGAGGTCCTTTACTACTAGAAGTAAACTCAACTCCTGGTTTAGAAGGAATAGAAGGCGCAACAGGCAGGAATATTGCAAGAGCCATAATTACATTTATAGAGAAAAATAGAAAGTAGATGAGCGAGAATGACATCTTAGAGATTTTAGGTGAAAAAGTAGGTTTGGGAGAAAGTGCAACTGTCACTTTTGAAGTTGCTAAACTACATACTCGTAATACACTAGATGTACCTATAATCATTGAGCGCTCAAAAAAAGCAGGACCAACAGTTTTAATAACAGCTGGTATTCATGGAGATGAAATCAATGGTGTGGAAATCGTTAGGCAAATTATTGCTAAAGGAATTAATAAACCGAAAAAAGGAACCATTATTTGTGTACCCGTAATCAATGTGTTTGGTTTCTTAAACATGGATCGTTTATTTCCTGATGGTCGTGATCTTAATCGTTCTTTTCCTGGAAGTGCAAATGGATCATTAGCCAGCAGAGTTGCGCATTTCGTAATAAAAGAAATTATACCTCATGTAGATTTTGTTATGGACTTTCATACAGGAGGAGCAGATCGTTTCAATGCTGCTCAAGTTAGAATTGTTAAAGATGGTAGAAAATTAAAAAAACTCGCACAAATATTTGGAGCACCATTTATATTGTACTCAAAACATTTAAATAAATCTTTTAGGAGTACATGTTATAAATTGGGTATTCCCGTATTACTTTTTGAAGGCGGAAAATCATTTAATATTGACAATACTATTACTAATACAGGAGTAAATGGTGTGAAACGCGTTCTTAATCATTTAGACATGCTTAGCACTAAGTTTAAAGTGTCGCAGCCTAAAAAATCTATTGTATTTATTTCTGAAAGTAAATGGATACGCGCAAAATATTCAGGAATGTTTAATGCCGCAATAAAGATCAACTCTTATGTAACTAAAGATGAAGTTATTGGACATATTACTGATCCATATGGAAGTTTTAATCACTTTGTAAAAGCTCCAAATGATGGTTATATTTTTAATATTAATGAGTCACCAATTATTTATCAAGGTGATGCTATTTTTCATATTTCAACTGTACTGAAAAAATGACAAAAGCTGAATTGCGACAAACATACAAATCATTACGGAAGCAACTTTCCGAAGATCAAGCTGAAGATTTGAGTTTGAAGATTGCAAATCAATTACTCTCACTACCAATCTGGAATCATGAATTTTATCATATCTTTTTATCTATAACAGAACACAAAGAAATTAACACAGAATATATCTTAAATATTCTCTCTGGAAAAGATAAACACATCGTTATTGCAAAAAGTGATTTTTCTACTTTAGAAATGACACATTATTTGTTAACTGATAGTACAACAATCAAAAAAAATGAATGGAATATTCCTGAACCTTTAAGTGGTATTTCTATTGATTCTAAACAAATTGATGTGGTCTTTATTCCTCTATTGGCTTTTGATGAAACTGGACATCGTGTCGGTTACGGAAAAGGGTTTTACGATAAGTTTTTACTGAATTGTAAACCTGAAACTATTAAAGTTGGTTTATCCTTTTTTAAAAGCGAAAAACAAATTATTGATGTTTTTGAAGGCGATATAAAATTAGATTATTGTGTGACACCTCAACATATTTATAACTTTAATTAAAGTTATTCTCCAATATCTTCATTCCAAAGTTTTGGCTGAGTTTTAATGAAGTTGTTCATCATTGTTTTACAAGTTTCATTATCCATTACAACAACTTCAACTCCTTTAAATTTTAACAATGCTTCTTCTCCTAAAAACGTACTGTTTTCACCAATTATGACTTTTGGTATTCCGTAAAGTAAAATGGCACCTGTACACATTGAACAAGGTGAAAGTGTTGTATATATTTCACATGCTTTGTAAAAGCTAGCCGATTGTCTTCCTGAATTTTCTAAAGCATCCATTTCTCCATGCAAAATAGCACTGCCTTTTTGTATTCTACGATTATGACCTCTTCCTACTATTTCCCCATTATGAACTAACACAGAACCTATTGGAATTCCGCCTTCGTCTAAGCCTTTTTCAGCTTCTAATATAGCTTCATTTAAAAATGCATCGTAATTATTCATCTTTTAAAATATTTTCTTGTGTTTGAAATGCTTTCTTATTAAAGAAAATTAAAATTCCGATTCCTGTACTAATTGCCATATCGGCTACATTAAATACAGGTTCAAAAAACGTAAAATAGTGTCCACCATAAAACGGAATCCAATCTGGCATCACACCTCTCCACATTGGAAAATGTAACATATCTACAACTTTCCCATGAAAAATAGCGTCGTAACCTCCTTCAATAGGCAAAAAAGAAGCGACTTGCCCAGAACTTGAATCGAATAACACTCCGTAAAATACCGAATCAATAATATTACCTAAAGCGCCTGCTAAAATAAGTGAAACCGCAAAGACTAAAGTTTTAGATTGTCCTGCTTTTATAGATTTATTTAACCAATATCCAATACCTAAAACTGCTAATATTCTAAAAATAGTCAAACAAACTTTAGCTGTTCTATCAGAAATAAACGACACAAAATCACTAATTTTTGTTCCCCAAGCCATTCCTTCATTTTCTACAAATAAGATTTGAAACCATGAGAAAACTTCCATTTTATCATGTAATGCAAAATGTGTTTTTATGTAGATTTTAGATACTTGATCTATCAATAAAATAATGAAAATAAGAAGTGTCGCTTTTTTTAATGACATGATTGGATATTACTGATTGTAAAAATAAACCTTTTATTTAGTTAGCAATCTCTTACAAAAAGAAAAACGCCTTATTACATAAGACGTTTTTTTATAGGATACTATTATTATGTTATTGCATGTTTTTTGCTTCAATACTTAAAGTTGCATGAGGCACTAATTTTAAACGTTCTATATTGATAAGTTTTCCTGTAACTCTACAAACACCATACGTTTTACTTTCAATTCTAATAAGCGCATTTTTTAAATCTCTAATAAACTTTTCTTGACGAATTGCTAAATGAGAATTAGACTCTTTACTCATAACAGCGCTTCCTTCATCGAATGCTTTAAATGTTGGAGAAGTATCATCTGTACCATTATTATGATCGTTCATGTACGCACTTTTGATTAATTCTAAATCGTGTTGTGCTTTTTCGATTTTTCCCAAAAGCAATGTTTTGAATTCTGCAAGATCTTTATCTGGATATCTTACGTTGCTATCTGCTGCCATATTTTTAAATTTTTTGAATAAACAATTTAGTATTTACATCATCAAAAGCAATTTCTATACCATCTTTTAGGTCATCTAAAATTTCCAGTTCGTCGGTAAGAGTTTCTGTTTTTATATACTCTAAATTCTTGTTTATTGCGTTAATAATTTGTTCGTCTTTTTGAAACTGTACTGCAATTCTATCTGTCAATTCAAAACCAGAATCTTTACGTAAATTTTGGATTCTATTCACTAATTCCCTTGCAATACCTTCTTTTTGTAACTCTTCAGTAATTGTAACATCCAAAGCTACTGTTAATGAACCTGAGCTTGCTACAAGCCATCCTTCAATATCCTTTGATGTTATCTCTACATCTGATTGTTCTAAAGTAATGATTTTTCCATTAATTTCAACGTCAAAAGTGCCATTTTGCTCGATTTTTTTGATATCCTCTGCTGAAAAACTGTTAACTGCCTGAGCTACAGCCTTCATGTCTGCACCAAAACGTGGTCCTAAAACCTTGAAATTTGGTTTAATTTGTTTTACTAATATACCTGAAGCATCTTCCAAAACCTCAACGGATTTTACATTTACTTCGGATTTTATCAAGTCTGCAACTGCTAAAACCATTTCCTTTTGCTCATTCGAATCAATAGGGATCATAATTTTTTGTAATGGCTGACGCACTTTAATCTTTTCTTTAGCTCTTAACGATAATACTAATGAAGAAATTGTTTGCGCACTTTCCATTTTGCGTTCTAAAGCTTTATCAACATAAGATGAATCAGACTTAGGGAATTCTGATAAGTGCACACTTTCAAATGTTTCCTTATGTGTTACCGAGTTTAAATCCATATACAAACGATCCATAAAAAAAGGTGCAATTGGTGCTCCTAACTTTGCAATTGTTTCCATACATGTATAAAGCGTTTGGTAAGCCGAAATTTTATCAGATTGATAATCGCCTTTCCAGAAACGTCTTCTACTTAAACGCACATACCAGTTACTCAAGTAATCTTGTGTGAAATCTGAAATCGCTCTAGCTGCTTTTGTTGGTTCGTATTCGGCATAGTAATCATCTACTTTCTGAATCAACGTATGCAATTCAGATAAAACCCAACGGTCAATCTCTGGTCTGTTTTCTAAAGAAATCTCAGCTTCTGAATAACTAAAGCCATCCAAATTAGTATATAAAGTAAAGAATGAATAGGTGTTATATAGTGTTCCGAAGAACTTACGTTTCACTTCTTCAATGCCTTCTAAATCAAATTTTAAATTATCCCAAGGATTGGCATTCATGATCATATACCAACGTGTGGCATCAGCACCATAAGTATCCAAAGTTGTAAATGGATCAGTTGCATTTCCTAAACGCTTCGACATTTTTTGTCCGTTCTTATCTAACACTAAACCATTAGACACAACGTTTTTGTAAGCTACAGAATCAAATACCATTGTTCCTATTGCGTGAAGTGTATAAAACCATCCACGAGTTTGGTCAACACCTTCAGCTATAAAATCGGCTGGAAATGATTTTTTCTCATCTATGAGTTCTTTATTCTCAAAAGGATAATGCCATTGTGCATAAGGCATAGAGCCAGAATCGAACCAAACATCAATCAAGTCGCTTTCACGTTGCATTGGTTGTCCGCTTGGTGAGACTAACACAATTTCATCTACAATATTTTTATGTAAATCTATCTTAGCATAGTTCTCTTCGGAATTGTTTCCAACTTCAAAATCTTCAAAAATATCTTTTGAAAGTACTCCAGCTTGAACCGCTTTTGCCATTTCTGACTTCAACTCTCCTACGGATCCAACACAGACTGTCTCTTATACACATCTCCGAGCCCACGAGAC
>OJDV01000658.1_pt1 | contig 11685 bp, 7 predicted proteins | sample 1592911 | NCBI WGS metagenome assembly OJDV01 (sample SAMN05416860, study PRJEB24817) | seawater metagenome | isolation source: Sea water | place: Canada:Atlantic | collected 2013-11 | reverse complement strand
CGTCGGCAGCGTCAGATGTGTATAAGAGACAGATTTAGTTCCCCGATGACTCGGGCAATGAATATGGAAGAAAAGAAATTTGATGTAAATACTATTGTAGGGTTTTTATTAATAGGGGGGATACTGTTGTTTATGCTTTGGCAAAACGCACCTACTCAGGAAGAAATAGACGCTCAAAATGCTGAAAAGGAAAAAGCGGAGCTAATAGAAAATGAAAATAAAAGCTCTGATAAAGTTTCTACACAAGATATCTCTTTAGAAAAAGCTACTACTGAGTTAGCGGTTGCAAACTCTAAAGATTCTCTTGGAGTTGCTAAGCTTCAAAACAGATTGGGATCTTTTGCATATTCAGGAACACTTCCTTCTGCAACCGATGCCACTACCATTATCGAAAATGAAGTTTTAAAATTAACGATTAGTAATAAAGGAGGGTATATTGTTGAAGCAAAATTAAAAGAGCACACCATTTATGATGGAAGCCCTGTTTATTTGATTAGAGACGGAAATTCTTCATTAAACCTTCAGTTTTCAGCAGAAAACAGATTATTAAATTCTCAAGATTTATATTTCGAACCTAGCGTTTCTAATAATGGAGAAAATAAGGTGCTTTCTATGAAGTTAAAAACTTCAGGAAATAATTTTATTGAATACCGTTATGAGTTATTACCTAATGATTATATGTTAGGTTTTAGTATTAAAACGGAAGGCTTAGAGAATGTGATCAATACTTCACAACCTATTTACTTAGATTGGAATTTTATTGGTTTCCGTCAAGCTAAAAGCATCTCGTATGAGAATAGATATTCTCGTTTAACGTATGAATATGAGAACGGAGATAAACACAGCAAACTATCTCCAGCAGCAGATGATGATGAACTAGAAAAAGGAGTTACTTGGATGAATTTTCGTCAGCACTTTTTTAGTTCTATGCTATTAACAGATACTGCTTTTAAAGAGGTTGCATTAAGTTCTATAGATTTAGTGAAAGATGAAGAGGTGGACACCTTATATACTAAAAAATATGGTGCTAGAATGCTTTTAGAATCTAAAGCAGGTGGTCTTTCTTATAATATGAATATGTATTATGGACCTACAGATTATCAAGTTTTTAAATCGTATGATAGAAATCTAGATGAAGCTATGCCATTGGGTTGGGGAATTTTCGGGTTTTTAAATAAGTATTTAATCATACCAATGTTTGCTTTTTTAAGTGGATTTTTACCTGCGGGTATCGCAATTATAATGTTAACTATATTAATAAAATTAGCATTATCACCGGTACAATACAAACAGTATTTGTCTCAAGCAAAGTTAAAGGTGTTAAAACCTGAATTGGACGAGATAAAAGAAAAGTTTAAAGGAAATAAAATGAAGATTCAGCAGGAAACGATGAAGCTTCAAACCGTAGCAGGAGCCAGTCCTTTAAAAGGATGTTTGCCAGCTTTATTACAAATTCCAGTCTTTTATGCCTTGTTTACATTTTTTCCAACAGCATTTGATTTACGTCAAAAAAGTTTCCTTTGGGCAGATGACCTTTCTAGTTTTGATGTAATAGCGGAATTGCCATTTTACATTCCATTTTATGGGGATCACGTAAGTTTATTTCCAATTTTGGCATCCATTGCAATCTTTATCTATATGATGATGACTACGGGGCAAACAATGCAGCAACAAGAAGGAATGCCAAATATGAAGTTCATCATGTATTTGTCACCTTTAATGATGTTGGTATTCTTTAATAACTATGCTTCTGGACTTTCTTTATACTATTTTGTATCTAACTTAATTACAATTGGTATTATGTTGGTTATTAAGAATTTTATAATCGACGATGATAAAATTCATGCTAAGATTCAGCAGAATAAAAAGAAACCTAAAAAACAGAATAAATTTCAGAAGAAAATGTCTGAAATGATGGAACAAGCTGAGGAGCAAAAAAAGAAAGGCAAACGTTAATTATTTTTAAAAACTCCCAATCGGGAGTTTTTTTTGCTTAAAATTGAACTTATAAAGTATAATTATTCAATAGTTTTAAGTTTTATCCGTTAAAATAAAAACCTTTATTTATGAAAATATATAGTTTACTTCTAATAAGTTTTTTATTAAATGCAACTTTTGTTTTTTCGCAAAATGATGTCAACAAGCTTGATAATCAAGGCAAACGTCATGGGCTTTGGAAAAAGAATTTTGAGGATTCTGAACAAATTCGATATGAAGGCGAATTTAATCATGGAAAGGAAATAGGAGTTTTTAAGTTTTATTGTCAAGATTGTGGAACAAGCCCTGTAATGACAAAATCATTTAATGATAATGATGAAGTTGCTGTTGTGAAATACTATTCTAAAAAAGGAAAAATTATTAGTATAGGAGAAATGAAAGGGAAAGTAAGAGTTGGATCTTGGGTATATTATCATAATGGGACTAAGCTTATTATGACGAAAGAGAATTATACTAATGGAGTACTGGATGGTGAAAAATTGACTTATTATAAAACTAATGTTTTGGCGGAAGAATTAAATTATAAAAAAGGTATTAAAGAAGGAAAAAATATATATTATTCTCCTACAGGAGTAGTTTTGAAAAACCTAATTTATGTAAATGACGAATTGCATGGTTTAGGTTCCTACTATGATGGAGAAGGAAGACTAATCCTTGAAGGGAATTATAAAAATGGCAAAAAACAAGGCATTTGGAAAATCTATGAAGAAGGAAAACTTGTCAAAGAAGAAAAATTTCCAAAAAAATAAACTTTAAAATTTTAGTATAAAAAAAAAGAGTCCTCAGTTTTTAAATGAGAACTCTTTCCGGAACAAAGCTTAATCAATCAATAAGCTTATGTTAATATTATAGGTTTGGAATCATTACTTTGTTTATCACATGGATAATTCCATTTCCAGCTTGTACATCTACAGCTATAATTCCTATATCAGAAACACCAGAACCATCAGTAATAGTTGCAATGTTGTTTCCACTACCTGGTAAGGTAATAGTAATGTTATCTCCTTCTAAGGTTGCAGCAGTTGTGTCTCCAGGACTATTTAAATCACTAGAAGCTATATTAGCTTCACCAATTACATGGTGTAATAAAACTTGGGTTAAAACAGTTTCTCCAGGAATAGACTCTAAAGCAGCGAAAGCATCATTTGTTGGAGCAAATACTGTATAGTCAGGATTAATTCCATCTATAGGGCTACCTACTTCAGTTCTTGAAAGAATACTCACAAAATCAGTGTTAGGTGTCAATTCAGTTAAAGCGGTTACTAAAGTTGAGAAATTTGGATCAGCAGCTGCAAATGTCACTACCGTAGGAATATCAATTACAGTATCTACTGCGTGAATAACTCCATTTGTACCCACTACATCAGCTTGAATAACAGAAGATATTCCGTTAAATCTAACTCCATCTGAAGTGTTAAAGTAAATACTCATAGCATTCCCGCCAGCGCCTGTTGCTAAAGTATTTGAATATCCAGCACTTGCATTTATTAAATCTTCTGCTTTAACAGTTCCTGAAATCACGTGATTCAATAAAATTTGAGATAAAACAGCAGTATCTACACCCCCTAATGGAGCACCATCTAAAAATGTTGTAAATGCGTCATTATTTGGTGCTAAAACTGTAAAAGGACCGTCACCTTGTAATGCACTAACTAAGTCACCATCTGCAGCTCCTAAAGCAGCTACTAGGCTTGAAAAGTCAGGATTTGCAATCGCATGATCTACGATGTCTGGTAAACCTAATACGGCGTCTATAATATGTATGGTTCCATTTGAAGCATCAATATCTGCTGTAGATACAGAAGCTGTATTGTTAAATCTTACTCCATTTGAAGTATTGAAATAGATGCTTATGTTGTCTCCACTATTATTAGCACTACTTCCTGAAGCATATCCAGCTCCAGCTGAAATTAAATCTGAAGATACTACATCAGCCATAATTACATGGTTCAATAATACTTGAGATAATACATTAGATGGTACATCATCTAACGAAGCAAAACCATTAGCATTTAAAAATGCTGTAAAAGCAGCATTTGTTGGAGCTAAAACGGTAAAAGGACCTTCTCCTTGTAATACGTTAACTAAATCTCCATCTGCAGCAGATAATGCCGCAACTAAAGAAGTTAACTCTGGAGTTTCTAGGGCTAGTTCTACAATATTCTTTTCTTGAGTTGTTGTTCCGCTGTCATCATCATCACTACATGAAGAAAATGTGACCAATAATACTATGGCTAGGGTAACTGTTTTAAGTGTTTTTAAGTAATTCATTTTTTTGTATTTTTTTAATTATTAGTTTTAATGTTTGACAAAAGTACACATTTGTTAAACAAAATAAAGTTTTATTTAATAAAATTTTGTTAATTTTTTTAAAATGCCTTTTTGAAATCTTTGCCTTACCCTATTAAATCTCTTTTCAATGCAAAAAAATGTATCTTTGCATTTCTTAAATTATTTTATGAAAAAGCGTGTTGTATTAGGGCTTTCAGGAGGTGTGGATTCAAGTGTTGCTGCTTATATTTTAAAGGAGCAAGGTTATGAAGTAATAGGTCTTTTTATGAAAAACTGGCATGATGACTCGGTTACTATTTCTGACGAATGTCCTTGGTTAGATGATAGTAATGATGCCATGTTGGTTGCTGAAAAATTAGGGATTCCTTTTCAAACGGTAGATCTTAGTGCTGAGTACAAAGAGAAGATTGTGGATTATATGTTTCGTGAATATGAGATGGGTAGAACTCCTAATCCTGATGTGCTTTGTAATCGTGAAATAAAATTTGATGTTTTTTTAAAAATTGCTTTAGAGTTGGGTGCAGATTATGTTGCAACAGGCCATTATTGTCGTAAAGGAACTTTTGTTAAAGATAATAAGGAAACTTATCAATTATTAGCGGGAAAAGACCCCAATAAAGATCAATCCTATTTTCTGTGTCAACTTTCACAAGAACAATTATCAAAAACTTTATTTCCAATTGGAGAATTGTTAAAACCTCAAGTTCGAGAAATAGCAAAAGAACAAGAATTAATTACTGCAGAAAAAAGAGATTCTCAGGGTCTTTGTTTTATCGGTAAAGTCCGCTTACCCGAGTTTCTTCAGCAAAAATTAAAACCTAAAGAAGGAGAAATTATTGAAATTCCTTCCGATTATTCAGGATATCATAAAGAGCCTCCAATTTATAATTCGAAAGAAGAAGAGCTTGCTTTTATTTCAGAAAAACAAAATTATTCAAAAGAGGATGGTAAGGTTGTTGGTAAACATCAAGGCGCACATTACTTTACAAAAGGTCAACGTAAGGGGCTGGCAGTTGGTGGTACTACAGAGCCTTTGTTTGTTATTGATACTGACGTTAAAGAAAATGTGATTTATGTAGGCTTGGGTAAAAACCACCCTGGATTGTATAAGAATGGCCTTTTAGTGTTCCCAGAAGAGACACATTGGGTGCGAAATGACTTAAAAATTAATGTTGGAGAAACCATATCTGTAATGGCAAGGATTCGATATCGACAAAAACTTGAAAAGGCAATTATTTATTCTACAAACTCAGGACTATATGTTATCTTTGAAAATCCACAATCTGCAATTACCGAAGGACAATTTGTTGCTTGGTATATAGGAGAAGAATTAATAGGTAGTGGTGTTATATCTTAAAAAAAAACTATGAAAAAATTATTACTAGTATTCACGATTTTATTTATTCAACAAAGTTTTGCACAAACTCAAGATGCTTGGGTGTTTTTTGCAGACAAAGAAAATGTGGCTGCTTCTTTAGCTGATCCCATCTTAATTATGACCCAAGAAGCAATTGATCGTAAAACATTGCAAGGAACACCAATTGATGAAAGAGATGTTCCTGTTAATGAAAATTATATTACACAAATAAAAAATGCTACTGGTATTACCGTTCGAGCAAAATCTAAATGGATGAATTGTGTTTATGTAATCGGTTCTCAGTTAGATATTGAGTCTCTTTTAGACCTCACATTTGTAACTAATGTAGAGTATGCAGACAAGGGTTTAAACCTTTTTCCTGGAGAGCCCTTAGAAAATAAATTTGCTTTAGAAGAAACTAATCAGCGAATAAATTACAATTATGGAGATGCTGCAAATCAGATAGAAATGTTATCTGGAGATTATTTGCATGAGTTAGATTACACCGGTGAAGGAATGATAGTAGCAGTATTGGATGCAGGGTTTCCATCGATTGATACCAATCCAGGATTTCAAAAAATGAGAGATGAAAACAGGATATTAGGAACCTATGATTTTGAAGCAAGAATTGAGAATGTAGACGGTACTAGTAATCATGGATTTAATACATCTAGTGATATTGGTGGCTTTTTACAGGATGAATTTGTAGGTACGGCACCACAAGCATCATTTTATTTTTTCGTTACTGAATATGGTCCAACTGAAACACCAACAGAAGAAGCATGGTGGGTAGAAGCTTTAGAGCGTTCAGATAGTTTAGGAGTGGATGTAGTAAACACAAGTTTAGGTTATCAAGGTTATGATAATCCAAATTATGATCATAGTTATGAAGATCTTGATGGGCAAACAACATTTTCTGCAAGAGGAGCAAATATTGCTTTTGATAAAGGAATGATATTAGTAACTTCTGCTGGTAATGGTGGTAATAGTAGTTTTCCAACTGTTGGAACTCCTGGTGATTCTCCAGGAATGTTAACTATTGGAGCAGTAAATTCTAATGGGAATTATGCTTCATTTAGTTCTATTGGGCCAACAGTAGATGGTAGAATAAAACCAGATGTAATGGCTCAAGGGTCAAGTGCAGCAGTAATTAGTACAGGAGGTAATGTTGATTTTAGTAGTGGTACCTCATTCAGTTCACCAATTATGGCAGGAGTAGTAACTTGTTTATGGCAATCTAGACCAGAAGTGCCTAATGGACATTTAATGCAAGTAATTAGAGAATCTGCTCATTTATATAATAACCCAACAGACCAGATGGGTTATGGAATTCCGAATTTTGAGGATGCTTATGCAGCACTTCAAGAACTTGGAGTTGAAGACGAATTCTTAATGTCTAATTTTGCTTTATATCCAAATCCGGTTTCTACCGTATTAAATGTTTCATTTCCTGAGGGAATTTCAAATGCTACTTTTACAGTTTATTCTATTTTAGGTAATGAAGTGTTGAATGCGACCATTTCAATAAATTCTAATACCGTTAATATTGAAGCGTTAAATTCAGGAATGTATATAGCGTCTATTAGTTCAAATGATAAACAAATAAGCTTTAAGATAATTAAAGAATAGTGCAAAACAGAATCACTCAGCTTTTTAATATTCAATATCCAATTATTCAAGCAGGAATGATTTGGAATAGTGGTTGGAGGTTAGCTAGTGCGGTTAGTAATGCTGGTGGATTAGGATTGTTAGGTGCAGGATCTATGTATCCAGAAGTCTTAAGAGAACACATTCAAAAATGCAAGAAAGCTACCACCAAACCTTTTGGGGTTAATGTACCCATGTTGTATCCTAATATTGAGGAAATCATTCAGATTATAATCGAAGAAGGAGTGAAAATTGTTTTTACTTCTGCGGGAAATCCTAAAACCCATACAGCTAGATTAAAAGAAGAAGGTATCACGGTTGTTCATGTAGTGAGTAGTGTGAAATTTGCACTAAAATCTCAAGAAGCTGGTGTTGATGCGGTGGTTGCAGAAGGATTTGAAGCTGGAGGTCATAATGGTCGGGAAGAGACCACTACCTTCACTTTAATTCCTATGGTAAAAGATCATATTAAAATACCCTTGATTGCAGCAGGGGGAATAGCCAATGGTAAGGGTATGTTAGCGGCCATGGTTTTAGGAGCAGATGGGGTGCAAGTTGGAAGTAGGTTTGTGGCTTGTGAAGAATCAAGTGCTCATATTAATTTTAAGAATAAAGTTGCTGAAGCTCAGGATGGAGATACCTTTTTAACATTAAAAGAATTAGCTCCAGTTCGATTGCTTAAAAACAAATTTGCTTTTGATGTGTTGGAGCTCTATAAAACAAACCCTTCAAAAGAAGATTTAATAAGTTTATTAGGCAGGGCAAGAGCTAAAAAAGGGATGTTTGAAGGAGACTTAGAAGAAGGTGAATTAGAGATTGGTCAAATTGCTGGACTTATTAAAGAAATTAAACCTGCAGCTGTTATTATTAATGAAATGGTTTCTGAATTTGAATTTGAAAAAAATAAAATTCAGGGTCTTTAATTTTTATATTATAGATCTCATCCTTTCAAAAGGCTTTTCTCTATCAAATAAATAGCGATAGGTTGTGTGTGTTTTATTAATATCACCTCCTACTTGTTTTAATACTAAGATCATTTTTTTATTAAAATCACCTATTCCTTTAATTTCTGTAACTGGATATTTTTTTGATATATAATGTACGGTATTTAATGAAGCCAATATAATTGCTCCGTCGACACCTTTTCCTTGGTGCTCTGGTATGACCCCAAATATAACACCAAGCATTTTTTGTTTTTTATTGAATCTTTTATGCCATAAAAACGTAAGCTTCCCCAAAACATTTAACTTCCCATTATTATGTTTTATAAGTTGATTAACATCTGGAATATTAATGTAAAAGGCAATAGGTTCTTTTTTATAATAACCCAACCAAATTATTTTTTCATCTAATATGGGCCTTAATTTATTAATCATGGCCTCTCCTTTTTTTAGAGTCATTTTTGGTACGCCACTATGACGAATCCATGCTTTATTATAAATAGATATAATTTCCTTAGTGTGTTTTTTTAGATTCTTTAAACTAATATGTTCAAAAGTGTAATTCGGATTTTTTTTTATTAAATCCGCTTTTTGTTGAAGCCTATAATTAATGGGGTCTATGACATTTCTAATAAAAGTATATTGATCAAAGTAATTTAAGAAACCATAGTTTTCAAATAATTCTTTATAATATGAATAATTATAATTGCATTGATAATTGGGATTTTCATCAAAACCTTTTGTTAATAATCCCCACCATTTGTCTCGATCTCCAAAATTAATAGGACCATCCATGGCTTCCATTCCTTTTTTTTGGAGCCAGTTTTTGCTAACATCAAAAAGCATATTTGCTGCCTCTTGATTGTTGATGCAATCAAAAAAGCCAATTCCACCTGTAGGCTGCTGATTGTCTAAATTGGAAGAATTGATGTTTATAAATGCTGCAATACGACCAATTATTTCGCCATTTTTTTCAAGAACCCATCTAATACCTTCTCCGTTTTCAAAATGATTGTTTTTGTTGGGGTCGAATATTTCCTCTATTTCTTTATCGATGGGTCTTATCCATGCAGGTTCGTTTTTATAAAGAGAAATTTGGAAACCTATAAATTTCTTTGAAAGTTTTTGAGTTTTGACTTCAATTAAATTCATTAGACTTAAAAATATTAATTCAGAATAAATATAAGAATTAAGATTCAGCCCATAAAACTCCTTTGTAATCTTCTGTTTTAGAAAAGGCTTCCCGATTTTTGATGATAAGATGTGTCTTGTCAATCTTTTTACTACGATAACCCAATAAATGAAAGAATTGTTTGGCAAATAACCATGCAATTTTTCTATTTACAATTAAAGAATCGTGTTTGTCTGAATTCCACTTTATTCCAGGCATTATAGGTAATAATTTATCAACTCTTAATTTTCTGAAATATTTAGATAATTTTAAAAATATGGAAGGAATTTTGCGAATGGAAAAGTAACCATCATCACCCTGACTTTGATATTGAGGCATTAATATTCTGCCTTCTTTTTTTGCAAGAATAACTTCTCCGTCACTATTTGCTAATTCTTGCCCTTTATTAATTTTTTGAAAATTTAAAAAACCAGGTTTCATTTTAAAGGACTCATCTTCTTTGATCCTATAATGATAATATATTTCATAAATATTACGAGTGTCTACAGATGTTTTGGCTAAGGCATCATAATAATGTTGAAAGTCTATATCTTCTTTACTTAGACTTTCTGTGTAAACGAGTGATTGATAAACAAAAGCTTTATGATTTTCTATTGAAGAAAGGCTATCGTGTTGACCACCTTCAAAACCAAAAGCTACATAACCTAATTCATTAATATAACTTAATAGAGGGCCATCTAAATATTCTTCTATTCCTAAAATTAAAGGAACTGGAAATTGTTCTGTGAACTTTCTGTTAATAATACTATCATTAACGGTAAGAAATGGCGTGGTCTCACTTGAAGTAGTATGTAGATCCATAAAATAAAAAGGACCTTCTTCTGTGGTAAGAATTTCGTTTATAACATTGAAAATGTTTAATTGCTGTATGGTTTCTTCACCATTTTTATTAATATTTCCAGTGGTCAATAATTTCATCCTCTCAGAGGTCCACATTCTATTTAAATCTTGTTTAATGTATCGTGTTCCGGTTTCTAAAGCAGATAAGTTTCCGCTAATTGCATAAACACTTCCTTTAATAGAAATGTTTTTTTCTTCTATTTCATTTAACACATCATAAAGCGCAAAAATTCCTGAGGGTTCATTGCCATGAATCCCTGCTGTATATATGATTGTTGGACCGGGTAGTGATCCTTTTATTTTTCCAATAATGCGATCTACTTCAATCGTTTTATTTAATGCTTTACTAAATACTTTAGTCATTATGCAATGATGTCTTTAATCGTAATAACACCAACAAGGTCATTTTCTTGAACTACAGGTAAACAAGTCACATTGTTAGTTTTCATGTGATGTAATGCTTCCAAAATTTTTGTTTCTGGGTGAACAATGTAAACATTTTTCATCATAATATCTGCAACGATACAATCATTTTTATAGTTTTTGTTTTTCTTGCATTCTTCTATTTGAGCCCAAGTAATAAGACCAGCTAAATTTCCTTTTTTGTCTTCAACTGGAAGATGATGAATGTTTTTCCATTTCATAATTTCACCAGCTAAATCTGTTAAATCATGTTCGTCAACCGTAAATAATCTTGTGGACATTATATGGTTTACTAAATGAGCATCTTGATAGGTTTTAGGTAGATTTTTTATCATAGGCCATTCATGAACAGCTAAATCTCCTTGTTGATTTTTATATATGGTTTTTGTCAAAGCCATTAAAGCATCGTCTTGTTTTAAAAACTTTCTAAGATGCCTGTAATTTTTAAGTTTCCATTGCGAACCTGTTAATGCTTTTGCTCTCCCTTCAATAACTCCTAAGAGTCTATCAATATCAGGTTGATTAATTCCAGCTTTTTGTAAGCCATCTCTAGCAATGGGTAACAGCAAATTGATGACAAGGTCTCTTATCGATATTTTTTCACCCATCCATACCATTACAGCTTCTTTACCAGTTCTAGCAGCTTTTACAAAATTAGATTTTGCTTCTTTAAAATCCATCTGACTAGGCATGTCATCATATTTTGAAGGCCTGCCTTTCATTAAGCCAACCCAAAATGCAAAATTTGCCATTTCGTCAATTACAGTAGGCCCTGCTGGTATGTATCTATTTTCAATTCGCAAATGAGCTTTCCCATTTCCAACCCCGTAACAAGGTCTATTCCATCTGTATACAGTACCATTAAAAGTGCATAAAGCATCTAATTTTGGAGTTATTCCATTTTCTAAATCTTTTTTAGAATCGTTGTCAATTTCTTTTGATAATATAATCTGTCTCTTATACACATCTGACGCTGCCGACGATCTACTCTGTGT